>WLWI01002437.1_pt1 | contig 16062 bp, 4 predicted proteins | sample 6701501 | NCBI WGS metagenome assembly WLWI01 (sample SAMN12718690, study PRJNA515312) | sponge metagenome | isolation source: marine sponge | host: Mycale hentscheli | place: New Zealand: South Island, Marlborough, Capsize Point | collected 2014-11-01
GCGCGCCGACAGGCCCCGCCACGCGGCGCGGGGCGGGGGGGGGGGGGGCGCGGGGGGGGGGGGGGGGCAACCGGGCAATTCAGTTTAAATGGACAAATTTCAGATTTGAACCAGCAGGCAGCTCAATTTTGATCAACAGGACTCTGACAGTAATTCAGATTACAATTCTCAGTTTACGCAATCATACAGTGAACAACCTTGAATAACTCAGTTGAATTCTACCTCTGTTATATCTAACTATACTGGATAGGATAAGAAGATCTCAAACTTCTGCTGATTTATTTGGCCGCATTGATCTTTACAAGATCACTTAAAACTATCTGTAATGTTACAATACAAGCTTGTTCACAAAGTTTTCTTATATCATGTCACTTGGTTAATTACAGAAGGAAAATTCTTGGGGAAAAAAAAAACAAAATGGGTAATAAAATAGCAACAAAAAAGCATAGAAGAATAGCCAACAGGCGAGTGAGTGAACTATAGCCACCTTAAATTATTCTTGAGATAGCTATAATGTCAATGAAATTACAAATAGGTTATTGTTTAGCTATTACTGTATTCCATTATTACATAACAATCATACTCGTTGGCGGCAAAGATATGGTAGCTAGCTAAGCTTTGGGTTTAGCTAAGCTTTGGGTTTAGCTACCCTGGGCCCATGTAACATGGCTAGCACAAAGCATATAAACAACAGAGAAATGGCTGCTACAATTAAACTATTATGAAGATGTTGCCATAATGGCTCTATAAGCACCCACACCCGTTATGTTTCACCCACCGAATCACTATAAGAAGATAGCTAGTTCTGTACATTCAAGTGGAGACGTCACGGGTAGGTGAATCAATGAAGTTGTGTAATTTCATGCAATATTTGGGCAAGGACCCTGTGCAAGGATGTTGCTAAAAATAGTAGACGCGTAAACGGGGCGAAATCTTTGAACCCACACCCGTAAACATGACCACGCCCCCACGCCATACGGGAGAGAAGTATTTTTACCTTTCAAGCAAATTAAAAAAATAGAGATAATACCTGGGTATGACCAAAATCTTGAGTAACAACTAACGAAAACGTTTAGCTCTTCCCATAATGCCCCCCTCCACCACACCACCATGACTATAGGGTGAATAAACGAATGGAAGAATGAGTCAGTGAAAGCCATAAATAAATACTTAGCTATACAATTTACTGTCCAGCGATATGTAGCAGTGTTTTAGAAAAGAGCATGTGCCCATCAGGGGCATGCGTCGTCCAACGTGAAAAAGACGGCACGCGTAGCAAACCATCCCAGAACGCACACCCGGGGTACCTCACTCCATCCAGCACTATGATCATAAACGCGAAAATAATAGGTACCCGTCATCTCAAGTATCAAGCTAAGGTGACCAGCTTAATGTCAAGCTAAGGTGACCCGCTTAGAATGTGCATGAGGCCATGGGTGTGGCATATTATGAAGGACAGCCACCACCACTAGTCATGTGTTACAATATGTCTACATTAGGACATATCATCAACAACAATGACACCATTCAGTAAACTGAAATTGCACACCTCAGTCTCTGTATGTACAGCCACACAACTGTCAATTCCACATATTTTTCTTTTCACTTCTTATCAGCCAGCTAGCTAAATATATATAAGTAACTAGCTATATGTAGCTAGCTATTTTTAATCTTATTTCTTAACTTGGAGCCTTAAAACTAATGGCTTCATTCAATGGGCTATATAAATTGTAAGCTATACAATTTTGCTGATTTAATTACTAAGATAAGGAATAAAGGGAATAATAGCTAGGTATTACAACATAGCCACACAAGGTAGAATGCAGACAGTAGTAGTGATCCCAAATCAAGCCATGTGAAATACCTTCATCATATGCCACTCTTCAGTCATTTGATCAATTTTTAGTCAATTAAATGTATAGTTAATATTCAGTGGGTAGCTATAGCTAGGAATCAATACTTTAGTAATAGATTTTAAAAATATGTAGCTACTAGCTACTGGCAATTTTGGCTTCTTGCACACTTAATAAAATTTTGTCACTGCTACTGATTCTCATAAATGAAATTCTATAACCTGAAAGAGATAACAGTGGTGCTAAAAATTCAACCTCCAAAACAGTGCCCTACTTTTGCCACATCACCGTGAACGTAAATATTGTGGCGCACGAGCGGGACAATTACGTTGAGGTCTAAAGATATGAAGTTACACGAGCGCACGTGACGTTTCTAATTATGTAATTCCAGTAAAATACCGTAAACTAACCGTAATTTCGCAATTTCCGTTCGTTTAGGGTGACAAAAAATACACGGTCGTGTCTACATCCTCCCTACTCTTGATCACGAGAACCGCGGCCACTGGTTGAAATTGGCGCAAGAAGTGGGGATAAACTACTGAGGTCTCTTTAGCCCACTTGTAGTAGTTAACGGTGCGCTCCTGATTGATAGTAATCATCCTGTTGTCTTCTTGGTCTCGATTTTGAAGTTTTACATCTGAATTTCGTATTTAGTTGTGATCCTGGGAGCCCAACTCGACTGGGGCGTTCTACTTCAACCACAGGAGTCCAACTGATTTCTACGGTGTTCCGGTAAGTTACAGCCTTTAGCGCTCCTTATCTGACAATTTTAGGCAGGGGAGGATAGCCAGCAGCTAATTTTTCATGAGTACAGTTTGTGTTCAGCCAAAGCTGAACGTCATGGGGAAACTGCAGTAACTCATGAAAAACTGTCATCAGCCTAATGTAGATTCATAGTGTTCATCTGAAGCTTATGTTGAACTGATTCTGTGAGTTTCAGAAGTTATTGGGTAAAGAAGGATGTGTGATATGGTTTGCTTCTTTGTCAACTCTGACAAAAGAACCTTACCTTATTGTTCAGCCATGAATGCATATCATGTCTTGAAGAGAATATGAACACAGGCAAAGATAGCCTACTCCTTTAGTATGTTTTGAACACTCTTATTTTTTATATTTGCTGTTGTTTTTTTTTAGTTGTTGTTGTTGTTTTTTGTTTTGTTTTTTTGTTGTTGTTTTTCTTCATAAGTTTCTGTATGGTCATGTAATAAGATTTCTTTTTTAGGGTTTGAACTCCTTCACTTTATTAACACCTTCACTGGATGGGTCACTGATGATGCTATTTGCTGATTCTGCGGTCATGCCTTCTCTTAAATTTAACAACAAGAAAAGAGTGCAGAAGAAAGTCCCAGTTCATGAAGAAAAGGTTTTGGCTTCATTGGGAAAAAATGATTACAAAAAAGTAATGGCATCGGCACTTTCTAAAGCAGAAGAAAATTTCACCATTTCTAATGGGGTCCATGAAGAAAAAGCAGGAAAATTAGTAGTTTTAGGTAAAAGAAAGGCTTCGCGAGATGCTGAAATGGCTCTTCAACTTCACTATAAGGACTCACAGGAAGATACGCCAGCAGGGAAGCAAAGTGAAGTTAAAAAGCTAGGGTTAAATTACAGTCACAAGGGCAAAGCTTTCAAAAATGGAGGTGGTGCATTGCTAGGTACTTCAACCACCAAAAGAAATTCAGAAGAAACTGTCAAAGATGATTGTTATAGTGTATCTAGTAAGAAACTCCAAGGTAGGATAATAGAACCAACTCACAGAGTAGTAGATGCTGTATCTCTCCCACCTCTGAAGAAGATCAAAACTCTCCATTCAGATGGCAAAGCTGAAGGAACCTATCAAGATAACATTCTGAACTCCAAAACTCCATCATTGGTTTTAAAAAATTTAAAGAAAGGACCTAAAAGACTGAATCGAGTGAGTGATGTACCTCCTCCTGACAACTTTGTCAGGCGCATGGCCAGTTTGAATGCCAGCGCGTGCGTCTCTGCTATGATGGAAACTGAGAAGAAGACTTTTACCAAGGCAATTCGAACACCACAAGCCAGTCTAAAGCAATTTTCAAGTCAGTCCGTCATAAAAACTTCGAACGGAAAGGCTGGGCAACAAACAGAAGATGACATGTTAACTGATGTGTTGGAAATTGAAGCATACAGATCGCCCACACCGTCATCAGTCTCGTCTATGTCTTCATCTGATTGCCAGTCTCTCGGCTATGCCTCCAGTGACTTTGAAATACCTCCCACCCAAATGGTGGGAACTCTATTGGCCCTTCTAGCTCAAGAGTCTAATGATGAAGAGGAACTTCCATACAACCGTCTGGGGCTACTGTACAACGGGGACACACTTTACCCTCAAGCTCGGGTGTTTTACAACAGTGATACAGATCTGACTCTACCTCACAGGATAATTCCTAAAGTATTTCCTTCTCACGATGTTTTTGTTTCTTCATACACTCAGCAGGCACTTCTCTTTAAGTCGGTTGGAAAGAAGAAGAAAGCTGCAAAGGTAGGTGTAGCTTAGCTTATTGTTATTACTACTACTAATTACGGTGTTGCTGCTTGTAGCTGAAAAGCATAGCTACTTTAAAATGCAATGTTTTTTATGTTGATGGAGTATGGTAGGTAAGTTATTATTCTGTTGGTATCTAAAATTAAAATGGCGATTCAAGCGCATCAGTAAATTAATCAGTAATCTAGATGAAGTTAATTGCATTCTAGTGCTTATAAGTGAGAAATGGTATTTGTTAAATCTGCTAAGCACTGGGTATTTAAGAATGGAAAATTAATTATCAGTTTGTGGTAACAGTGGTAGGTTATGTGTACAAAGTTAGAGTTCTGAATTTTCTCTATTGAATGTATTGTATAGTTGAACTAGTTGTTAATTTTATTATTCGTGAGAATTGGAACCTCTTTAACACATGTTGATTTAAAATAACTAATTCTTTTGGAAATGTGATCAATTATCAATATAATGGAGTGAAATTTATTTTGGTTATAGGAGATTAGTTTTATACTTAGGGAGGTGGTGCCCCTTCCAATCTTGTTATAATCACTTCACTTGATTTCCCAACTGATCGTAGTTTTTACCAAGAAATTAAGTTTCAAGCTAATTTTTATAAAGATGGACCGGACATCATAATACTTCTGTGAATATCACTTGGTTACCTGTTTGTTTGTTAGTTAGTTTGTTTATTTATTAATTTTATTATTTATTAATCATGAGGAGCTCCTAAGTGGGTTTCATTGCATGAACTTCATTAAGTACAGTCTAATTAGATAATTCCCTATAATTTATTCTGCCTGTCTCTAGTTTATACCACGAGTGAGTGTGTGTGTGAGACCTTTACCACACAGCTATGTTCAGTAGCATCATTGCATTTTATAGTTTTGAAAACATACTCTTGTTAACTTGAAGGTACTCAAGCTCTTACTGTTGTTAGCTAGCTATCATAGTTTGGGATTGTGAAGCTCTTTTACTTGCAAGTTATTTTGCTTACTTCAGGTCACCTAACAAGTATTAATTATTGTTCAGTAACACTTCAGACTTACAAACAACTATCATCTTCTGAAAGAAAAAAAAATTCAGCAGCTCTTCTTTTGTGTGTATTTTGCTATGACTGAGTGACCTGGTAACCACAAAATAATGCATTGAAATATTTACTAAAGCTGCTGCTAAGCTGACTTACTGGTAAACTCCATTTTCTCAATTCTCTTCAGACAGTAATTTGACAGTAACCAATACATTCTCAACAGGAAAGTAATAATTAGAGTGGCTATTGCTTTTTCACATCAGGAGTGTCTTCTTTTGTTGGAAGCATGTATAAAGGGAAGGATAGCTGATTGATGATGTTTCAGCGTATGTCAATGTATTAGGCTGTCAGGATGATACTCAGGAAATTACTTGATAAAGATTAGTTTACAATACTCAACCACTCAATGATATCATCCGTTGCAGTACTTCCTAACTTCCTCCATCATATCTGGGGCCAGAGCTTAAGACAGTATGGAATCAGTTTGGCTTAGGGTTCTGACTTAGGGCTCAGAGCAGGATAGAGGTTACGATCATGATGAAGGTTGGAGGCGAGGCAGAGTGGGGTTATGACTAGAGCTGTGGCTAAGGACATGGATGCACATTTTAGAACAGTACTGTGCATGAAAGTTGGATGGTCTTGAACTAGGAGAGTAAGGACTTCAGCTGGAGATAAGACTGGATGAGTGACTAGGACTAACAAAAGTGAGGACTGCGGAAAGTGTTTAGGCTAGAATAGAAGACGATGAGTAAGCAATAAATTAGTATTGTCATGGTAACACAGTAGTTATTTTATAAGTAAATGTATAGTATAGCTGGTTGGTTTCTTTTTATTATGATATGCTAGCCTATTTGACTTATCTCTACCTCTTCTTTCCATCACAACCTTACTCACCCATGACTTCTTCTTGGCATTGTTACATTAGTCTGGTTGGGTCTCTATACTTTCTACCATGGCTTCATTAGTAAGAGTGTGTATGTTTTTCCTTGAATCTGTTTCTTGGCTTATGTCTGTCTGTGACTTCATTTTATATTTCTCAATTTTCTTCAGTCTTGCTGACTCACAGTTCCTTATTCAGTCATCAGCAGTTTGGTTCATGTGTTTGTTTGTTTGCTTGCTGCTTTATTGGGTACAGTACAATTGTTTAAACATCAAAATAGTCCTTCCAATATTTTAAATATTTTGGAGTTTAATTATGTAGCTAGCCATTGCACTAATCATGATAGATCTGAGGCTGCCTAGCTGGCCAGTAGAGTAACCATCTTTGGCTTGGATTGATGACCACTTCCCTAAAAGGACTAAACCAAGTTCTGGAAGATCATCTATTGCAACCAGTTTCCTGAATCACTTCCTGTATGCATGGCTTGCTGCTGAACTCTGCAGTGGTACATTCATCAATGCTAAAAGGAAAAACAACAACAGATTTTCTTGGTATTTTGAGTTGTAAAACTGTACCTTGCATTACTAACTGTACCTTGCTTGCTTTCAGAGTCTTAGAATGCCTTTAATGCTTCAATTGGTTCTTTTCATTACAAGGAACAGTTCAACTATGGCTACCTACGTATGTATGGGATGACTTGATATACTTTTCTTAGATTACCTATCACCTTACTCAAGTTAGTCTGAAGGTCGGTCGGTCGGTAGCTATGGCAGAAGAAAAGTTGTAGACATTTTTTTGTTTTTTGTTGTTGTTATTGTTCGCACTTAATTGACATCTGAACCACTAAATCAAGCCCAAACAGTCAAGAAATATACTACAGTTGAAATCTGTATCATTTAAAATAATATTTGTAGTTTATTTCATGAAGTTAGCTTCCAATTAGTTTACTTTGAAGAACTTCAGAGTTTTAAAAATGCAATCTACTGTTTATTGTGAAAGGGTATATATATATATTCTACTGTTTATTGTGAAAGGGGTATATATATATATATATATATATATACACACACACACACAAAATGAAAATGTCATCAACAGCCATAAATGTAGTGTGTGGTTTATCTTCTACCAGACTGTCTTATCCTTTTGTTCTTTATTGCAAAGAAAACCTCACAATAACATGCCATTTTGCTTTTCACCAAACTCTACCAATTATGTCTGAATTTTCAAAAAGTATCGTTGTTGTTTTTTGTTTGTTTGTTTTTTCGATTAGTCTATTGGCTTTAGTTTGATTCTACTATCTGCTAGTACTGATGAGCTTAGCTTCTGTGCAAATCCTGAAGTTCACTATATGATTTAGCGAAGCTAAGAAGTTGAATGGAAATTTGAGTCTCGGATCTTGCAGGGAAATTGCATTCATCCACTTTTTTTTTTTTTTTTTTTTTTTTTTTTTTTGCTGTATTCTAACTTCAACTTCTGTACTTCTTCCTTAATGCTGATCTTTCTATGCTTGTTATCTTCTGCAGTAGGTCCTGCCTTCTAATTCTGCGTTTTAAATTATGGATTTCTATAATATCTACTTTAATTTTCATTTAATCTGATCATCAGCTCTTAACTTTCCCATAAGAACTTTCTTTATACTTCTACAAAGCAGAGAGAATGTGGTTGTGATATAGAACTGAACATGGGGAAGGAGAGAGAGAGAGACATTCTGGCTTTGCTTCACTGTCAACTCATTAAGTATCCTAGTTGTAGACATGATCGCAGTCAATGAGCTGGATCTCAAGTAAGGTACAGCTGAGACTATATATTAAACTGGGATATAACACACACGCACACTTAATAGTTTCAATAATTTCAGTTGTAGAAAGAAGTAACCTAAGGATATATATAGTTACATCCACAGCCGTCATATATGAAGGAGAAGCTTGTGTAATGTTTTAGAACTTATTTCACAATTAGTTGCTGTTCTGGTATTTTGTACTCGTCCTCAATTATTAATAGGATTGTCAGATAAGGTAGTCTTATTCTAGGAACCACAAGTAAAGCACCAGCAATAAGTCTCTCTGTGATGATGCGTGGCTTCGTATCTGAATCGTAGTTTGAAGTATGAATGGGAGGGGGGAGCAGAAGGGAAGATTCAAGAGGAGAAGCAGTTAAAGAAGTGCCGGGCAATATACTTCTATTTACCGCTATCGGCATGTTCTACTAATCACTAAATTATAGTATTGATATTATATCTGTAGTCACACACATATCTTACTAAGAGTCTAATACTCTGCTAGGCTTCTAATGAAAATATTCCAAGCTAGTCATTCAGTGGTCATATTTAATTTTGGGCAGGTGAGATGCTTCACTCGTTCATATATTTGGTGTTCAATAACCATCTAGCTGATACACGGTGTGACTTTTATTGTAGTTACTTTCAATAGTACATTATACTTAATAGCGGTGACTAACAAGTATTCCATTGTCACAGGTCCGTCTGCCCGATAACTTGCATGAAAACAGTATCATCCGCACCCCCAATGCAGCTACTTTAACAATACACTGCAGATTAGACCAAAAGGAATTCTCTCATGCAATATCTATTATGCCACGAAATATTTTTGTGTGGAAAAATGTGTAAGGAATTTAGAATATTGTGACTTACATTCAGTCTCTTTGATTCACTGAGTCAGCAGCAATAGGTTCTTTACACTTTTAAATATATCACAATATTGCGTGTAATACACATGCAAGTAGGACTGTACAACTGTTTCATAATATTACTTACTCTAGTGCAATATCTGATTATGTAAGTGTGTAATAATAATAGTGTGGACTTGTTTATTTCCTTTGTTGTGGCATGACTTATTGAAAGTATATTGACACTGTCCCTCTAGGGAAACAATGGCTGGATGCCCCTGGGAGAAGCTATCAAAGTGATCAAGCACGATAAGGTACACTGTGATTTCAGGACAACTACAGAGATGTAACTTACTTCCATTCATTCATCATTCATTTTATCTTTGTTCATTCATTAATTCATTCGTTCATTCATTCGTTCATTCATTCATTAGTACATGGGAAATAGTTATATATTATTCATGATGCATACAAGCAAATTTGTTTGGCCTTGTACGCTTTCAGTTTACTGTTAAATGTTGTTATGTTTTGTTTTGTTTTTTGGTTGTTGTTGTTTTGTGTGTTTTTGGTTGTTGTTTTTTGTATCATATAGGATGGACAGAGTGTTGTGAGGAAGTTCTATGCTGGAATTAGGCGGAATGCTGGAAAGGAAGTGAGTTGCTAGTAATTAAGTAATATAATTTTTAAATTGTATCACTACACCAAAGAAATTATGGCTAGTACATTGGACATTAGTTAAAATTTCATGAGGTAAATTTTATATTTTGGTGAGACTGAGAAAAGGTGGGTGCTAATGGCATTATCAGGTTAGCTATCTAATGTGGTGGGGCTGTGTTCCCTGTGGCTGTGACAGAAGGTCAATGTGTGGTCAATCGTGGCAAGCCAGTCAAGAGTTGTCTCAACTGGAGGTATGCCAGTATGTGGAGTTCGTGGCTGGTGGCAGCCATTGTGGGGTGGGTGGGGGGACACCTGATCCCGCCCATTTCCAGGTGCCTTACTGGTGGGCATGCCGCCAATGGTAGCCAGGCAAGGTGTGACTTGGTAGCTAAGGTTACCCGCAAGTGTAAAAGTACTGGTGGGATGTGATTTATTGGTCTTATTGACACAGACATGTTTGCAGGTGTGATGAATTTATCCAAAAAGAAGTGTGTGTGTGTGTGTGTGTGTGTGTGTAAGGGGTGTGTGACAAAGAAGAGACATAGTGGCATTCAGGGATTTTTTTATTTGTCTTTATATTTCATTTACTTGCACTATTTGTGGTATGTATTTCTTCTGTTCACAATTGATTCCCACCATTTTTAATGAAAGTGTGTGGTGAAGTGTGACCAGGACAGCTGCTTTTCAGGAGAGTCCATAAATGGTTGTGTAGAGGATGAAGAATATCTTGCTTTAGTGTTACTTTTTTTTCTCTCTTTAGTGTACCATTATATTTCTATACTGTCTAGTGACCTAAAAGACTTTTAAATGCTTGGAGTATTATTAAAAATTGTACCATGATACGTTCAAACCGTCGAATCATATTGCTGAATTCAGGGTAACAATATTTGTGACCGGTTTTGGGAAAATCGGTCTAAACGCGGCAAACAATTTTTTTTTAGTATCGCCCGGTAAAGCCTTATGGGTCTTTTTTTTTTCGAAAAAAAATTTACGGCAGAAATGGATAGACACCAGTTAGCTCTAGCTTATGACGCATTGTAAGCTCTGGCCATGCTCTAGAACTCACGCTAGGAGGCTAGAAACACTAGCCGGTTGGACTCGTGTACGGAGCGTTGCTAAGAAATTATTGGCGGGCTTTTCACTAACAGCGGGGGAAAAAACTGTAGCTAACTAATTCACTTACTATTCTACATAATCCCGTACTCACGCAATTCTCGCCATCATAGTTTCTCAAGGAGCCCTGCATTAAGCCTTTTAGACTTCTTTCAATCCGCCTGTAACCGGTTTATTCCATAGTGTCCCGGAGACACGCGGTAATAGTATACGGACACAATGCACACCCCCTGACCTTAGCAACGCCTTTACGTGGCGTTTTTTCGAAATCAGCAATAATAAGTTTAGCAAAAATACTGAAGTGTTGAGGGCGAAGACGGCTTGTGCTGCAGCTTCCAAATTAGGAGGGCGGCATCCCAAGGCCCGGTGCAGCCTACTGGTAGAATAAATTAGAAAACTTTAGACGCTGCGTTTTGGCCGATTTTCCAAAAACCGGTCACATTTATTCAACTCCTAGAGGGTAAGCAAATGAAGTGTACAATCAAAAATTAGATTTTGTGCATTTCCTATAGCCTAGAGCCATTGGGTTGCACCCTCTGATGATCGGTATGGGATTTATACTATCCTCAGGCCTTCAGCCGTCGGTTGTGTAAATCCCATATTGACCTCCATGCTGTGGTGTAACCTATACTTTATTTATTTATTTATTTATTTATTTATTCATTTTGGTGGTGAGTGTGTACTAGAGTGAATAGAGTAAGATTTTTTTTTTTTTTTCTTTCTTTTTTTTTTTTTTTTCCCTTCATTTGCAACGTAAGGGTCAAAGGTCAGGTATGATTGAACTAAGGAGTTCAAATGAGTTATGGGAGAATTAAAGAGTTTTCTAATGATATTTTGTTACGTACCAGAGTAACACAAGGATAATTTACATCGGTCTCGGTGTTGTGAGGTAATTGTGTATTATTATATTAGACAATATGCGTCAGGGACAACATCGTCGTGCGAGCAGGAGGTGACGAGAGAGGTGATAAGCCGTATGTGGCTAAGATAGCCAGCATCTGGAGGGAAGCAGCTGGTAAGAGACTACACCCACTTTTGTGAAATTTAATTTGAAAGCAAAAATGGAGGATTATTACTATTATTGTTCATCCGGACACAAAAGGAATGAGAAGAAAACTAAAAAAGGAACAAAATTGGTCATTAACCCGCTCAGTGGGCATGTGCAAGAGGGTTAAAGTAGTGGTCCTGTCTGTCACACTCTGATTTTAGATTCCTGACAATTAACCATTGATTTAGGTATAAACTGCTCAGAATGACAATTTAAGACCTTTTATTGTGCTACATTTTGGGGCTGATTTTTGAGACTAGCTTTTGTGGGTAACGCCCCTATCATCACATCATAATTACGTGAGCTAATACTTTCTTGCTGCCCGTGGCATTTTGTTTATATTAATGGAATGCTGGAAGTGGAGTTTGGATCGAAAATATATTATGCTGGTGTGTGTCTCTGGCCTGTTTTTCTTCTCGTTTTACATTTACCATTTTCATTGCTCGATATACATTGATAATTTGATATCTGCTTAGGAATAGCCAAAAACAATTTTTTTATTTTTGGTCTAAGAAATAATAGCTAGCTCGTGTGTAATAGCACTGTGTTTACACCTTTGGTGCTTTATTGTAGCTTGTTGTGTTTGTTGTTATATTGATTTCCTGTTTTAACTACTGATTATATTTCTTATTGTCATTATTTGTTGTTGTTGTTTCTGTTTTGTTTTTCCTTGCAGGTCAATTGATGATGACAGTGTTTTGGTACTACAGACCAGACGAGTTGGATTCAGCTACTATTCAGTCCCACATCTTCCAAAAGGTTCATTTAAATTTAAAGCATAATGTGATACCAAACAACAACTTCAGTGCGCTTGTTTATATATTTTTTTTATTATACATTGGATTTTTTTCTTGAGCATTTCTGCATCACGCGAGCATTCAATATTTCCCCATAATTGAATGCTGCATATTAGACGCTCCAATGTTCCCGTGCGTAATTCTGGGCAATTTTTTTAAGTATGGTAGAGTTACCTCTGAACAATGAGGCTCTCTTTTTATTGCGTGAAGAAGAGAAATTGTTAAGAGTAAGAACCTGGTAGCTTATGTTCCCTAACAAGAAGCTTGGGTAGGCACATATGTGGTTTTGGAAAAGAGTATTGCATTTTAACAGATGAAGAATTTGAAGGGTGTTGCCAGACATTAGAAGTAAAGAGGAAAACATCAATAAGGCCAGGAAAAGGAGCAGTTTTGGTATAACATCCAATATGTAATAAACAAATTTATTACACTTGTTGTACAATATGGAGATGGCATTTCACTCTCACACTCACCTTCGACTCGTGAAAGTAGCTATGCATGCTCTTGAACTATCTTCCTGTATTTTACACTAACACGTACAGTAAGTATTATATTCCATTGTCCTAGGATGAGCTGTTGGCTTCCCAGCACCACGATGATAACAGTGTGGCGTGTATTGAGGACAAGTGCCACATACTTGGAGTTTCACAATACTGCAGGTAAGGGATGTCAAACTTTAATCAGGTTGATAAATGTTGTATCAGTCAGTTGAAGACCTAGTATTCTTTTTTAGTCTTTAACTCTCCTTGCTAGTCTTGACATTGAGTTAGTAATTCATAGATTGGGGCAAATTTAAACTATATTCATGATGGCTACTGGGCTTGCTTGTATAGTGGAGGGTTCAGTTGTTAACCTTATATGCTTACCACAGACTGTTAAGTCTATTCTGATTGTGTAGTCTAATCTATGTAGTCTTGATAGCTGAGAATTCTCACATACCATGTTATTGTTGTTTGTTTGTTTACTAACTTTTGTGAGCTATATTGCCATTCTCCAACTGTAGCTAATGGCTTGGAGATTGTTTGTTTGTTTTTGTTGTTGTTGTTGTTGTTTTGTGAAAGGAATGGTTCGCATATCGGTTTACACAATATCGACACAAAAGTTAAATTTTCCCTTATGGAAGATGTGTTAAAGCTATTAACACATGCCAATTTTATTTAATTTGGTGCGACTGAATACTATTCAACAATCTATTATTTTTGTGTTGGGTAATGCTCTCCTGGTAATGCAACTATTGACCACACCCACCCTCTCTCTTTTAATTATACTTGGTTATTTGTTGTACTCAGGTACAACGCTTTTAGGAAGGCCAATATGTCTGAATGTTTATGGATGAATGGTAAAACTATCCCACCTATACCTTGCCTGCCCATCTCAGCCGCCACCAAACTCACTCAAGATGAGCTGCAATCAGAAACTCATCCATGCTCACTTCAATTATCTTCAGTAGGGACCAATTCTCTCTCAAAGTCATTACTGCAAGGAGCTTTCAATTTCACGGATCCGGACGTCCACGCATTCCCGATGTTTGACCCTAAGCTAGTGTTTCTTTGTTACAGAGGGTATAATCACTGCTCGGGTAAACTGAGCTCCAGGTCTTTCAAAAACTAGTGATCAAGCAGGGAAAGTTCCACTACTCAAATTATTCAAGGGGAAAAAATCGAAACAAAAAAAAATTAAGTATTCATGAAGTTCTATTCTGAGACACACCAATGTATTTGCACATCTTCAAGTTCAGATTATTTTTGTCATATAATTATTTATATCGTTATTCCAAGTTAACAAACTTGCACTTGTTTTTGTTGTATTGAATTTTGTTATTTTGAACTGTTTACTGCACATGTTTGTTGTTGCTGTGATTTTCAGTTTCTTTGTTCTATGGCAGATACACTTGCTGTGTTTGTGGGAGAATTTATTTGTAATTTTCCTCTAAATTACTTATTGTTGTTTCAAGCAGCTGCATTTCACCATTTTAATTTGTGCTTCTTCATAGACTCGATTGGCTCAAATTTATTAAAATCTGTTAGAGTATGTTATGTTGCTAGCTAATTGGTTAATAGCTACACATTCCACAGAATGATCATCAGAGGATTAGCAAAACCAGACTGCACTAGCTAGCTAGCTAACAAGCTTTATAGTTTTACTCAATTATTATGAACAAGAAAAATGGTACTACTAAACAATGCAACAAAAGAAGTCCTGGCAAGGCAAGAGGTCATACAATTACAATAGAGTACAGTTTGTTGAGTAAATTCTACAAGCTATTCCACAATATCTGGCAACTATTTCTTGATCTCTTCCAAGTGAGCAAGTGTTAGCATATACTCATGTCATTTGATGTCTATATGTGGAACTGTTGGGAAGAAAAGGGCTCTTGGTGTTATCTTTGTGGGGATAAGCAGAAGACTGTACAGCACTATAATTTTCTGATCGTATGACAGACATTTGACATAATATTATGTCAGAATATTTGACAACTGGTTGTTTATATCTTGCTATAAATAGCTGCTTGATAAATGCATACTTTACTGAGATTAACAACTTCCCAAATAGTTTTTTCTACTGCATGAACTTCTACCTACTCGACCATCTTCTGTTGTAGATGACTTGAGCTAGCTATATTGTCTAGAAAACTGAATCATCTATAATTGTGGTGCAATTCTACTGTAATTAATTATCAATAATTTGAGAATAAAGGAATGTTTAATTATGTTGTGGGTAGCTATCTCACATGGCAATCTGGGTGGACACGTGATGATTAGAGACAGCTGGTCACTTATTTCATTGTTCAATAGATTTGTCTAGTTGACAGTCGGTTAGCTATTTAAGCTAATTCATCTGAGTCTCCCCAGGTCAACAGTATTCACCATGCAAGAGCATCAGACATCTCGATTGGACTCATTTGTATTCTTATCAAACAATTTTCTCCAATAGCCAGCAAACATTGAGTTTCAGTCATGTGACTAAAAACACAATAGGCTAGCCTGACTATTTAATCACAAGAAGGTGTCTCTAAGCTATTGGTAGCTAGTTCCCACGTCACTTATCAGAAATAAATAAATAAATAAATGGCAAATCTCTCAATGTATGGTGACAAATTGTCCCATCATGGAACCCTTGAACTCTCTTACTTTGCCCATTTAAAGACTCTGATATTTTAATGATTGAATAAGGGATGTAGTAGTTGACTTTTCTGAGGTCCAGCTCAATGAAGATGCTATCACACTGTAGCCAAGGAGAAAGAAAATATCACTAGACAAAGAAAGAATAAAGGTATGGGATAGGATACAGTCTTGCACTGCCTATATGCTTACCCTAATAGAAGTCAAGCCATGTACTTGCACAAACACTGGACCTTGTCCATTCATACAATCACTTTCACTAGATGAGGCATATCCTGGCTTATACAAGCCACTCTGCAACTACCTGCAAGCCCTGTGCATTGATGTATGATGTAGGGGTAAATATTAATTGGGAAGATAATGGGGGGGGGGGGGGGGGGAAAAAAAACAAAAAAAAAAAAAGAGAGAGCAAAACAATCCAACTTTGAACAAAAAAC
>WLWI01002439.1_pt1 | contig 16055 bp, 10 predicted proteins | sample 6701501 | NCBI WGS metagenome assembly WLWI01 (sample SAMN12718690, study PRJNA515312) | sponge metagenome | isolation source: marine sponge | host: Mycale hentscheli | place: New Zealand: South Island, Marlborough, Capsize Point | collected 2014-11-01
CTAGAAGGCCCACAGAGCTGAAAATTTATGACCTAAAAATCTTGTCAAGGAACAACACCTAGCTAGCTCTGTAGCCTAGCTACATTTTAAACCAATCACACTAAAATTGTACTGTTTCACTTCCTTTCATCCACATGTCTTATATAACTATATAACAGCAATACAGTTTATGAAAGACAAATCTTGAAATATACCCATGTGTTGCTGTTGAAAGGCATCAATATAACAGGCTGATCACTACATCATTTACAATGAATTGCATCATACAACACAATCTGACCGACAAAATGTATTCATGAGAGTAATTTCTCATTGGGTTATTCATAAGTATTACTGTAAAAGCAACAGGTGTTTTTGTTTAACAATTAAGGTGTTAGTATGATTTCATTGTCTCTATGGCGATGGTTTAAGCCAGTCACATGATTGACATTTTCGTTACAGGCACACTAGCATTATGATTAGATTGTAAGTTTGATGTGCGTGAGCTGGACAATAGGTATTAATTGGTGTGGTGTCTGCAACTGTCACGTATGAGGGTGTGGTTATTTGCTTTGACTAAATTTTTTGTCATGTATGAGGGTGTGGTTATTTGCTTTGACTAAATTTTTAGATGCCAACATCGAACTTTTGTATGGCAAAGAATTGACATAAAGTGCTGACAATTTGTCTAATTAAAGGGTTTCTTGTGCCCTAGAGCTATAATATCTGTATTACAATAATCCAGCGTCTAATATTATTCATAATTAATACCCAGATCTATGAAGTGATGATTGTTAAAAGCAATTTGAAATCAGAGTCATGTGCACAATGTGTTATTCATACCGATGTATAGAAGAAACATACCATCACTGACTGTTTGGATCGTTCTTTCATCTCCATCTCTGTCAACTGTAAGCAGCATTCTCCTGTCATTTCATTACTTGAAAACTTTCCCACAGCACTTTCAGGAATTCCATTATCTGACAAGTTGTGTACTGATAGTGAACTCATCTTATGATGTACTCGAGAGAAATTTGGCTTTCATATCCACAACCAAATCAATCACTGAAAACACTAGTAAGCGTTCTTTCTCAAGTATGTGTAAAGCCAGCGCCATATTGTTGGATTGTTAGGCATTAATAGTTCATTACGACGCATTTGTGTTTCATGTTTGCAATGGCTTCAGATTGCCTTTATTGATCTTCATCTCCTTTAACTCACAGAGTTTCCTCAATTAATTTCCTAAGTCACTATTACCACAAATATAAGGTGCTACAGAATCTATATATGCGCAAGTGTGTGTGTGTGTGTGTGTGTGTTTGTATGCGTGTGTGTGTTTTTCATTCATGGTATATTTATGGGGTGGAGCCATCTGTTTTTATCACATTCATATACATCCGCCCCCTTTCCCTACCAGATGTACACTGCATGAATATGTGAATATGTGTGGCACTCATGGTATGTAGTAAGTAAGTATGTACGTACGTACGGACGTACGTATGTATGTATGTATGAATGACGTATGTTTGTTTGTATTTATGTATTTATGTGTGTATGTATGTATGCATGTTGTTGTTGTTGTTTTAATTGTTATTTTGTCACCAAACTTATCTGACATGTTAGGAGGTGTCATTCAGCGACACAGACTTCAATGTCATCTGGAACTAATATGGGATTACCCGCTTCACTATTAGAGGAGTATCAGGTAGCAATGTTATCTCTACGCATTCCATGAGTCTCACAAGTAAACTTACAATGTATGCTAGTGAATGTTTGTGACATTCTCACAATTCTGTGTTTTCAGTGTGTCAGATAAATAAACAACTTCGCCAAGACATATACAATAACATTCAAATGTATGTTATTGTACATGCGAATGATTCAGATATTTATGCATAATTTTTTGGTTATTGAAACTTTAGAACTATGAGTAGGTCTCATGTAAGAAGTGATTTATATTATTCAAATACTCACATTAATAACGTGTTTTTAATTTTTTTTTTTATTAGCTATAAGTAAGGGAAGTCATTCAACAAGTATGTGTCTGTTTCGTTTGCTCCTTATCCTATTGTTTGAATTATAACATAATAAAATGATTAATAATGGATGGTTGATGTGGTCATGTGTTAGGAATTGTATCACATTGAAAATTAATAGTCCATCGCAATGTATTCTCACACACACTTGGACAATCTGAATTCCTTGTACAGTACCCAAATAGGCAATATGCTACCTGAATACTTAATACTACGGTACATTGACAAATACAATTACATTATTTGGCTTCCAGAATCACCTATAATGCCCATACATGTGCGAGATTCACTACTGAATGTAACACGAAAACAGTGTAGTCAGAAATTTTAAATGTTAAAAGTAAGTTACGGTACACTTTTCCCACATTTTTGTTGTCCTCTATAGACAATAATTAGTGAATTTTTGGTAGTTATGATTTTTTATTACCTCGATTGACCCCCAAAATTTTTATATAAAAATGCATGCGATAAATATTTTCATGGTCTTCAAATAAACACCCACACACATATCTTTTAGAGTACTTTCATGATCACTTGACCTCATCATCTGGAGCATTTGTTTTCAGAGTTTGAAAGCATAGTGTATGATCGGACCAGTATATCTCTGCATAGAAATTTAAGTTGTCAAGTTTAAAATGCCATACGATTTCCATTTATTATTATTATTTATTTATTTATTTATTTATTTATTTATTTATTTATTTAATTTATGTATTCGTGCATGTATTTATTTTTCTTTTCTTTTCTTTATTTTTTACTCTGAGCTTTGGCAAAAAGATAAAATTGTATTTTAATCCAATTTTGCACCATAAAATATACTAATTACTGAATCAGAGTAAATTCATAACTTAAAGTTCAATATTTGAACTTTTGTGGAAATTGATGAAGTTAGAATGCAATAATACTTTGACAACAAAGTTCTGCTTGTATTGTTCTATTTCCCCAAGCTTTCATTACCTTCTGGAGAAGGGCAATAATACTTTTTTTTTATAACCAGCTGAACTGACCCCCAAAAATGTATTCCCACTACTGAAGAAGTATATGATAACGTATTCCTCAAACACACACATGACTACTCTCTTAAAAACTGACTTATCGAAAACACAAAGCACTTTGCAAGTGATGCTTGAAAACATAACTCTAATCGAGTTCACAGATGAACATGTTGTCTACAGTATGTAAAACCATTCCAGAGCCAATAGTGTGAGATCAGTAACTATGTCAAACATACCAGTTCTTCTCGGCACCTTGCACGCTTTCAGAGGCAAGTGTATCTTCTCTGTATCACTCTATGCACATGCACTATGCCTGCGTGTCACTCCGGACCTGCCTTACTTTCATTCACGCTACTGTAGCCCCAAATGCCCACCTCATATAAACTCACTTGATAGTGAGTCATTAAACCATATTGAGATGTAAGCCCATAGCCCAGCCAGTGTTATTTTAGATACAATATGTAATTATATTGCAACATCAAAAGATCTGATGGCCACTCTTCTTTCTTATTCAATTCTGCACAGAGGACAATATAACATTATGCCAAAGATTGCAGATACCACACATTTACATATAATTGATTCACAATTAATGCTTAAGCAAGCATTATATGAAATTAGCTGTAATAAAAATATTGCGAGACACAAGTAAAAAATACTGTATGCATGTTTTGCACAACTTTTTAAGTTTTCATCATGGACACCAACTAAGAAAACTGTTTAATGACAATTTTTACTGTTATAAATACACTAGCAGCAGACTTGAAGTATAATCATATATGGACGGAAGCTAGCTTGCACGTTGAAGATCAAATTAAAATTGAATTTACTGGGAAGTACGAATCTGTCTCGTAAAATTGCATCATCAACAAAGCGATCATTTGTATAGAACTTCAACAAATGAGTAAATTTTGTAGATGCTTGCACATAAAATGCACAAGTGTGGCTAATTAAGTAAATATAAAAGTGCCTCAAAGCAGATCCTCAAATGTTGCAGCTGATATATTGCAGGTCACAAATGGCAGAGTGAATGCATGCAGCATATGTGCAATATAGTGTATATTCATCTGTTTGAGGAAAGCCTCCCAATGCTTTTGTCTGATATCATTTGCCACAAAAAAAAAAAAGACTACAGAGACTATTGCTGATGCACATAAATAGCAAAAGGGGGTCCCCCTGATCCCTCTGTGTCTCTTGGCTGGCTTCAAAGCATTTGAAGTGGAGGTGACTTGATCAGGGGTTGTCAACAGGTAAATCAGGATTGGCACAGCTAGATAAAAGTTGTAAGGCAGATCTAATATTCTAGTCCATGCAATGTTGCAGTTTTCATCATACTATCTTCCTTTTCCTTGACATCTCTTGATTGTTCTGTACTTTTCTTTGAATGTAGTGAACTGATGTGGCTGATTGTCTCTTTTTTATTTATTTATTTATTTTTATAAAGTACATTGTGGTTATTTATTTGTGTTGTTATTATAATGTTGTTACTATATCCTATCCTCCATATAGTAATTAATGCAGCTGCAAGTAGATCTGCCAGCCATAAAGAAGCTGCAAATAAAATATAATCTGCAGGTCACAAATGGCAGAGTGAATGCATGCAGCATATGTGCAATATAGTGTATATTCAAGGCAGGCCTGTAGCCAGGAGTTAGCACAGGGGGATTCGGATTCCATAGAAACGCAAGAAAGCCACACCTACTTTTGTTTTCTGGGAAAATATGCCAAAACTAATAATTTGTCTGAAGCTCTATGTGTTCTATTAATAAATTCATTGAACACTGCTGACTATCAGCAATAAGCGGTAAACAGCTAATGCTATACCGTTCTCGTAACCAGGCTTCTAACCACTACCGTGAGCCTGCAACACAAGCAGTACGTGAACCATGATAGGCCTTTCGTACTATAAATCTAAATATAAGTACATTACGGCACACCATAAAAAGAATAGTTGTAGCATAGCTTGCCCTATTAGTGCCATAACGAGAGCGATGTTTTGTAGTCAAGGAGCTCAATGTTTACCTGTTAGCTTGGAATCAGACTAGGCCGTCAAATAAGTAGATTACGGCACACCATAAAAAGAATAGTTGTAGCATAGCTTGCTTTATCAGTGCCATAACAAGAGCGATGTTTTGTAGTCAAGGAGCTCAATGTTTATTTGAAAGCTTGGAATCAGACTAGGCCGTCCACATATAGATTATGAAGTATATTCGGGGATAATATATAGATAAATAGCAGAATATTCCATTGCGATTTAGACACGATCGACCAGAAGTCAACATATACCATAAGTTAATTGTGAGGTGTGTGGCTAAATAATTTACTTCCGGTCACTCGCGGAGGAAAGAAACAGCTTGTAGTTTAGCATTGTGTTGTCAAGCAAGATTTTTGTAAAGCTACACAGGCCACTTAGCAATCATCATTGACGATAAGCTGTATAATAACCATTATAGGCATGGCTGTTGCATGCTAAGCTCGCAGAATCATTTTAGTATAAAAGCTCAGCAAGATAAAATTTTAGGGGAAAGACCAAAAATGCTTGACTGACCACTGGTAATTAATTTACATGACATGTGCAGTATGGAATCTATAATAGCAATTTAGACGTGACAATTGAATGATAACTGCATGAGCTTATTCAAGCTATTCAATTTTTTTTTTTGCTTATTTGTGTGCTGCATGTGTGCGTGTTTTTTTTTGCTCCCGATCTTTTTATTTTTGACACCAGATAGCACTGAATTGATTTATATGTGATCTCATGACAATTTTTTGTGACTCAAATTACTGTCATAAACACATTACTAGCTGACTTGATAGTATATAGTCATACATGGACGGAAGCTGCTTAGCTTGCACTTTTAAGACCAAAATTATTGGTTAATTGGTATATCTTATAATTCAAAATGTGAATTATATGATATGCAAATATACAAGGCATATGTGCTTGTTATAAACAAATTGATAAAACCCTAGCAATTAAAATATACTAGCTATAATTAGGTTTTGGTAGTGGAACTATATGATACCCACCATAAAAATATCATCAAAGAGTCATTTTTATTTCAAATTTAATTATATGATTTGTAATTATGCCTTTGTTATTCAAAGAAACCTCACAGAGTACATTGAGATGTACATAGTCATGAATTGTAAGTACTCACTACTACAAATGTGAAGCCTAGTCCAGCTTTAGTTGCATGTAACTTTTTTTGTCTTCCTTATATTGTTTATGGGGCTGCAATTTTTAATATAAAAAAATAAAATTCAAAACAACAACAACACCAACAACAGTGCATGAGAAGTTCATGACGTGGTTGCTATGGTCAAACCAAGCTGCTGTTATGGGTGGGAATGTGTCTATTAGTGTGTGTGTGTGTGTGTGTGTTTATTTTTGTGTTCTTTATTAATAATTTTAGAATCATCACTGTGATTGATCTCTTGCTTATTGCAGATGTTTATGTTTATTGGATGTGTGTATCTGGGTGGGTGGTATGGGGGAGGGTTGGGAATATTGTGTATTATGCAATAGTTGCTTAGTAACTGCCATATGAAGTGATCACTAAAAAAAAGTGATATCACAATCCCAAATCGCCGGTGAAGAAAACAAAGTACACAAAGAGAAAAGAGAGTGTTTCTACAAATGATTTTTTCTGACAAAAAGCAAATATTATTTTATAAAGCTATTTGAAGGTCATCTTTTCAGCTACGGGAGAAACCCTCTGTTTTGTTTACTGAAAGCTTTGTGAACTGAATCCCATCTGAAGTCAAGTCTTGGGACACTCTGGATGGCTACAAAGTATAGGACACTTCTTGTAGTTGGTTTTGTGGGAGTTACCATAGTTGCAATAAAAATTACCTTTGGAGATATTCCCCATCTCAAAATCGCAATAGTGGTATTCTGGTTTTGTAACTTACTTGCAATCAATCTATCTTTAATTATGGTCAATTATGTAATCATGTTATTGAACACACACACACACACACACATACACATGTTTACTTATTGATTGATAATTGCATGACCTCACTGTCTGGAATTTATAGTTTGATTAAATGTCAACAACAATTGTAACATGAAGTTGTGTAAGCATTGATCGATTACATTATTTTATGTACATAATATGCACGTGTGTCGAGACTGCTTGCATGTGCATGAATGTTCACATGATATGTTGTGCGTATCAACAGAAGTACACTGAACCACGCAAGTAAACAAAACCCCGCCATCTCACAAACACACCATACGTAGTGAGCGTATAATTAATGCAAGTGAATATGTTGTTCAACAAAACATTACAGATGATACAGATGTTATGATTTTATAAATTTCAACTGATAAAATCAGGCGTGACACTCATTTTAATGATAAAATTTGGTAATATAATTGGGAATCCACTTCACTCGTCAGAGCCATTAGTAGTGGGGAAAAACACAAATCCACGACAGTGAATTAATATGAAGGGTCATGTGATCACGCAAGTATATACTTCTGAATCTATAAGTGGCTGTAGGCACATGCCTACATGTAAATAACTTTAGTCATTGGTTGTCATTGTCATAGTAAAATATACAAGTAATTAGTGTTAATTTTTTTTTTAAATACTAGTCGCTCACATCTTTTTTCCAAATCAGATATTTTAAGTACGTGCGCTTTTTATTTTCCTTTGTTCTCATTTGCATGTACAAATGATGTTATTTTTATGTATTGGGGTCTGTGCATATGCAATTCTTTCAATTAAAATCAAACTCAATGGGAAAATGCTTAATTGTGACTAAGGAGAATCAGCCTGGTGGCAGCAACTCTACTCACCTTGTGTTCAATCTAGTACTGCTTAACCTAATGCTTGATAAATTTTGTATAAAATAGTTTGGAAATTCACTGTGGGAGACTATCACAATAGCTGCCACCTACACAGTATTTAACTGTCACATAAGATTGTGTAACTTTTTTTTGTTTTTATAGCAAAGATGGTTGGGAGAGCTGTCATCAACTCAGCTTTAATTACAGTACTTAATGGGATCGAAAAACAACACCTCATTATGTACTGAACAGGGCCTAATACCTGTCCACACTGGAAATGCATTATAAAGTAAACGGGAAGCATGGTTTAAGGCAATATTTCCCCATATTATGATGATATTAGATTCACACCTTTGGTGATTCATTGAAAATGATATTTCTGTGCTCTACATAATTATCCATGGGTGAACTTCATCATTTTAATAAAAAAAACACTTGTATTTCATGCATGTTGTGTGGACATAGGCTGTAATTGTTTGTAACAGGCCAGTTACAGGCACCTGACACAAGCAGTGTTGTATCTTACTGTATAATTCTGAGGTGTGGGTTCAAACTTGCCATGGATATAACCATGACATGTTTGTTCATGGGAAAAAAACCACCTCAAGATTTTAGTTCAAAAGCCATAGAAACATGCATAGTCCCACCTCAGCTGATGTCTGTCAAGTGTCAGTACTAAGGTTTACCAGAACCACATGAGTGCAAGGCAGCACTTACTTCTGATCTTATCTCACCTTATCAAGTTGTATAATGCTTACTCATCTGTCCAACCACAGATGATATGGGGCTTCTTTTCATGGAGACTTCAAAAAAGCAACATTGTTTAGTTAAACTAGGAGCCAATTAGCTACATGTACATCTAATTGCAGAGAATTAAAATAATTTAAGAGTGCATATTGGAATTGAGACATATAATTTTATAAACATGTTGCCACCTGCAGATCTGTTTGGCTGGTTAGTGACAAGTCATTGTGATAGTAACATGAATATTTTACATTTCAATGTCGAGTGTATAGGTTATTTATTTATTATGTATTTATTTATGTATTTATTTAGTATTATGTATTTTATTTATGTAGCTATTTATGTATTATTTAGTATTTTATCTGTTTATTATTTATTTAGTTCTTTTTTTATTTACTTGTATTAACTTATTTATTTTAAATATTGTCACCATCATGAATTAAGAATTAAATTTGATGATTTTGTCTTGTGTATTACCAATAAATGTGGGCCCTAGCTATAGCTTCAAACGCCCCCACCCATGGTAAACACACTCACCCACACCCCACCTACCTACATCCCATATGTGTCATGCACACACACTATGCCAAAAAAAATAGACTCGCAGAACATCTGTCAAGATAAACAACACCTATATTTTAAGCAGCAGTTCAATACGTGCTACGAGTTAACTCTCTTGCGAATTACGGCCAGGAATATGTCATTGTAGTCTTCTTCTCCAAATGGCGAATGCTTAGTTATGCTAACCTTATAGGACAATAACACACAAGACACATAAAAATGATCCTATTTTAGAAAACAAGACAAACTGTTGTTTTACTGCATACTACTCAGCCCAAGGTGGATAGACTAGCTGTGGTATATGTTCATCAATAATACTCACCACACCCCTACATGTCCCCATCACCAGACACTTCACCACAGGTACTTATGAATACACTTTGAAAACTTAATCAGTAAATTATACCACTGGAAATCTATATAACACATTATGTTACATGAAAATTCCAAGCTCCTGCATGCAAACTGTTCAGTGCATGTTCCCATAGATCTGTACACGCATGTTTCATGCAAACATGCAGGGATTTGTGATGTATTCCATGCACATTGTTGCATGCATGTTACAGTATAAGCATTACAGAATCACGTGTGAAACAACATATTATGTTACTTAGTAGAAGCAGCATTAAAAATAATAAAGCAGCTATTACAACTTCAAAATTAGAGAAATTTTTACTTTTATTAATTTTGGCAAATGTTCCAAAAAAGATTTATAACTTTGCAAGGCATGTGAAGTCGTCCTATTCATAATTTGACTCCAACTGTTCCTTTTCCATAGAAATAGGGCTATTGTTTTATAAATGAAAAGAAAACTGGTAGCTATGCAGGTATTTGCTTATATTTGCTTAGGAACATATGGTCTTGATTGTTGCCACTGGAGATTTGATCATGTGAGCATGAAAAATAAAGTTGATACAGATGTGACTGTGCGTCCAGGTTAATTCAAGGGCACATGTGACATTCTTGGACAGCAACAAGATTGTTTGCTAAAATATGAATTAATGTCTTATTATTGATGTGCTGATTTTTTTCAGCAAACGAATAAGGAGCTACAAAGCTAAGAGTGTAGCTGTGTAGTGACGTAAACAGTGTATCTAGCCTTCAATATTAGTCAGAATTTGTTACAATTGTACCTAAATAGCCAATGCAATGAGAATGTCATTTTAACCAGCTATGTTGTTTTAATTCAATTATTAATGAAAATTATAAGTTTTATATACATAGCAACGTAGCCTTAGTGTGTTGTATTGGACATGGAGGGGGTTACCTATAATTAAAGAGCTTTAACAAATTTCTTCATTTGAGTTTCTGACATGTAGATTGATAATTCCTGGTACAAGAAATTATGTTTTATGTCATTGCATGATTACAAAGAAATTTAATCATGGCTATCATCTGCAGACATGTGTGGGGGATGGGGAGGGGGTTCTATGGTAAGGGATTTCAATACAAATTAACTTAAGTAAGTTTTCCCTTCATTAAGTAATGCATCCTAAATAAAGTCATCTAAGGAATGCAACATTAGGTATTGCATCATGCAGTTATAATTCTTGCCTGCAATGTATGCAAACACCTCCCCCTCCCCCACCCTGAACAGTTTGATACCAGCAAAGACTGAGAAATAACTTACTATTCCCTTCCCTCCTCCCTCCCTACTGCCCCCTCCCCTCCCTCATTTAAGCTGCATTATGATTATTATCATTATTATTATTATTAATTACTATTATTATTATTATTATTATTATTATCATTATTATTATTATTATTATTATTATTATTATTATTATTGTAATTATTATTTCATCATTATTATATATTGTTATTATTATTAAAACATCATATTTTTTAATAATTTACAAATTAATTTTTAGCTACTACTTTAATAATTTATTCATTTAACCGTGTGAAAACTTAATCAACTACAATGAGTTAATATAAATAGATTATTATCATAATTATATTTTTTGCTGGTGCTAGGAGTGTTATGGAGTAGTTGAGATGCAAGTTAATGTAGATCTTGTTGCATCTGATAATCCTAAATTACTGGCATATACTGGTTATGAATACTATTAAACCAAATGTGGACTCTTAATCATAGGTAGAACTATGAATACTATTAAACCAAATGTGGACTCTTAATCATGAATAAAACAAGGCTGGTAGCTTGATGACTACACCGCAGATAATAGGTAGAGCTATGAATACTATTAAACCAAATCATGAAATGAAAAAACAAAAACAAGGCTGGAATACCTGGTAACTTGATGACACAGCAGATAATAGGTAGAGCAATCATATAAAGGCTGGAAATCTGTCTGGGTTTTGTATTAAGTATTAAGGGGCAAGTGTCTACCACTGCACTTCTCTATTAAAGTTAGTGCCAACTAGTGATACTTATAGCTGTGCATGGACAAAAATATTTGATGTAATTAGCCATAACAATCAATCAACCCTCGCTGGAACTGAGGAGGCAGTGGAATAGAACATTGGCACTAGGTATTATTGTAGGTTATAGCAATTTTAGGGGCACTGAGGACATTAATGAACTTATACAGTAGACATGCTCAACAGCTGCATTTAGAGACAGCATTGACATTAAAAATTAATTTATGAATGAGGATTTTCTTAATTTAATTTGAAAAAGTAGCTATGGTGCATAAAAAATATTTCATAAGATACACTCAATAATAGCTTCTGGTCATAAAGTGTCCCACACCCCCCCCCCCCCCCCCCCCCCCCTCCCCCCTTCAATTGATAAGAAATTATTCCTACACCTGGTACATTTTACTCTTAGAGTAAATTCAGGGCTCATGTGACAGATGCAGACATTCCATTGTCTTTGACAATGTATTTCATGAAGAATAATGTATAAAATATAATGCATAACCACGCATAAGCAGACATATTATTCATTGAATGGCCCCACACAATCACTCGTCTGCTGATGGCCATATTTGTGCCTGAGGCTCTCGTGAATACTTAGCTAACAGACGCATATTCTCCTGTATCAAATGAACAAAATCATTCATTGATCAAATAATAGTTGAACATCTGGATTTAAAAATACCATAGAAAAAATTTCTCATGCGCAGTACACTTTGTATAACCTGGGGGTACATAATAATCCAATGTGATAACTCTGAACACTGGTGATATCAGAAAATATTTCCTTAGCTACATCCTGCTACTTTAATGCATTTCCTATGTGGCGGTGTTAGGCCGCGTGTTCAGTAATAAAAGACTGATTTTTCTTGAAAATTCATTTCTCACTACACACGATAACTTAAGTGAAATCCTCGTATATAAATTGATGAGGGTATAATAAATAACCCAACAGAAGATTTCCACTTGTATCAACACAATTTTCTCGTAAGACCTGAAATGGCTTCAGTACTCTATTGAATTATTTTGTGAACCTTGCAATTGATTGACATTTTTAAATGTCACAATTGTTTCATCTAATCTATAACCATAAGTATAAGCAAGTATGTGTGTGTGTGTGTGTGTGTGTGTGTGTGTGTGTGTGTGTGTGCTTTTATTCACTGCATGGTAAAGGGTTAGATTTTGATGTTAATTTAGAATTTTTGCTTACGTGTATGAAAACGATGAAGATGACAATAACAACAATAATAATAATAATAATAATTATTATTATTATAATAATAATAATAATAATATTATTATTATTATATCAAAATACTCCATAAAGAAGTATGTCACATTATACCAAATCTTTTCAATTGAGCTACAACAATAAGACAGCATTCAAATGGAATCTAACAATTTGACATGGAATCAAGTCTTAAAGATATCATTGTGAAGGTATCTAGGGTGAAATATATAATACTTATTGAGTGTGATGAAATATTTAGCAGGCTAATTTATTTTCATTCAGCCAGAGGTTAGTGAAAATAAAGCCTGAGAGTGAAATGTCTAGCCATACCACTCTGAAGAGGAGTGTAATAAGTGGTTTATTCCACACTAGATATCTTCTGCATTGCTGTTGTGTCTTCTATTTTTTTTGTGGTCTTCAACTTCAGCCAATATTATGCATCAATATATGGATGAATTCTGTGTTTAGAAGAAACAACATCAATAACTGGGTGGGGGACGTATTTATATATGTATGTGTATGTGTGCATATGTCTTCATTTGTGAGTACTACAAGCCCAAAATTGCTGTAGTTTAAACCGGTCCAAGTTAGTAATTGATCTTTAATATAATATTATATCATTGCTGTACCTATTTTTAGAAGTCTAACTGTGAATTATGCAATAATGCAAGTTTTGTGCTACTCTAGCTGAAGATACATACAAACTTCACTTGCAACATCTAAGTCCAAAGGTTAACTGGAAAAGTCATGAGTGCATTATGTAATTTTTATTGGATTCTTACTATATTTGACCAATAAAGGGTTGTTTGTGTTTACTTGTTATTTTTTGTTGTTCCAAACTGAAAGGATTTAGGTTAATGTGACTACACCACTGCTTTCCCCCACTATTCCTTCATATCCCCACCAGACAATGTGCCGGCAGGCCAATCCTCCATAGATTCCACAGCCTTGGGGTGGACACAAACCACTATCCCTGCATTATTGATGTATACCTGATAAGCTCAAGGTCATGGAACTTTCAACCTGGTTATGATAACCATCACAGCTGCAGAATTTAGGGGTGTAATCTAGTACATACAGTAGCATAGCTTCCTGCTGGCTTCACACACTGGCCTCAAATTGCAATTACAATGACTGGTTCTCATGTGATCCATCCAGTATTGGTAGCACTAACTAAAGTGGTGGTATGGGAAGCTCTTCAGGGGCTAACTAAGTAAGTAATGCTAGATGTCGAGAACTTGAGTGTCTATCAATATGATTAGGCATGAAAATGTTACTTGTTCTGTTGTTGTGTCTTAATTGCTGTAGCTGCTGTTGGTGGTGGTGATTGTGGTAGTTTAGTGAGCGTTTGTTGTCGGCACTAGAACCTTATGCTCGTGTATACGTGTGATATGCAAGTGTTTATCTGAATGACTGACTTGGTTCAGCAAGAGCCACATGAACAATTATAAATGGTGTACACAGGTAGGTGTGAAGTAACTGACAATATGTTAACCCAAAGGTGAGGTATAAGAAAAGCTCAGATAGTTTAGAAAAAACAACAACAACAGGAGAGTGAAACTTGTAACTGTAATCAATGGTAGAGGATAACTGAGCAAGATAACTTGTGCTACTGCTACATACCACATTTTAGAATTATCAAATTAAATATCTATGTGGTAGGTTTAACTGGGGATGACCATAGAGCCTGGGTAGAAGGATGCTGCCACCAGAGTTCTGGCTGGCTGATTTAGTCCTATAGACTCAGGTTATTAGGCCTTCGAGGGGTTGCTGGACTCAGCATCACTTAGTGTTTCAATACTATAGCCAGAACTGAGTATAACAGAAGTGCAGACATGGCCAGATATATAGAAAACTGTCAGATGTGGCTTGAATGATTCTCAGAACATAAGGTGGTGTATAGAGGGACCACTGGAGTGAATGGAAATAACATAAATGCATCAGTTACAGTGTTCAAGTTACAATTTGTGAATTGAATGGAAATGTGTGCAACTGAATGAATGGTAGGTTTGTGTTTGAGTTTTTATGTGTAAGTTTGTTCTGAAGGTGTGGTTATTTCACCACAATCTAATTCCTTGTTTAATGAATTGATGTGATTATTATTGGAGCATGAAGATATCAACAATATTATAAAGAAATACAAAGCAAGCAAATAACCACTCCAGTTTGTGAGTATCTTTATTAAGCGATAATTATAGCAATACAAAAATAAAAAGGCCAGCCCAACAAGAAGAGAGGTAATAGTTAACTATTGAGTGTTGAATGTGCTGGTGGACATATTCATGGAGAAGTGTCAGAGATAATCTTAGAATTTCGCAATATATTCCATTTTTGAAATGGCAGTGTCCTAGATTCCTCCTTGTAACTGGAGTCTGATAAATATTTCATTTTGTTCCAAACGTGACAGTCAAAACATCAAAGTTTGACTGAAAATACTTTGAATGTCCAGTACATATTTCCCCCAACAACAAATTATCTTTGTTATGGCAATTTCTAATTATTCAGGAGTTACAAAAACATCTTAATATTATTTTATTTCTTAAATTGAATTCTGAACACGCGTGTTTATCTTTTTTTTTCTTTGTGGCAGGGGGGTGGCGCGTCTTTTTGACAGCCCAGTAGTAACTGCTTCTTACAGTTTGTTACAACACATGCTAAATTGCGCAGGAACCTTGTTATGAGAACAGAATTTTAGTTTGTGCATCAGGAAGTATAGCTCAGCAGAGTAAATGAAAACATTTTAAACACGGAACTATTTTCAGTTTACTATTGCATAAAACTTGTAGAGTTTCTCCTACAAGCACACTGAGATGACCACTTCACATTAGCACATTAGCAAAAACATATCATTCGACTGTTATTTTCAGCTTCCATAATGATACCAGTCATACTATTGCATTTAGCTGTAATAGCCATTTATAGCATTTATTAGTGATAATTTCAACAATTTGTTTTCAGCAAGTACTTCTAATTCAGTAAATCCCAACTTGTAAGTGTGTATGATACATGTAAGCTTGCTATGGTAAAGGAGTTGCTTTTATAAAAACATTACAGTGTATATTTAATAAATTTATAATTATGTACGTGTCAGTATATAATTTAATGAGATAGTTGTGATGTGTTGAAACTTCTGGAATGTGTTTGTGCAAGTGTTGCATGCATATGTTGTGCTTCTCTTGCGCACAGCTCATGTACGTGTGGGATGTCAAAATCTTGAAAAACAACAACAACAACAACAACAAATAACAACACATCAGTTCTTTCAAAATGTCAGCAATACGATAGTTGGTTTGGTGTGTAAGCTTGGTTTGTTATATTCCCGTGAG
>WLWI01002441.1_pt1 | contig 16050 bp, 41 predicted proteins | sample 6701501 | NCBI WGS metagenome assembly WLWI01 (sample SAMN12718690, study PRJNA515312) | sponge metagenome | isolation source: marine sponge | host: Mycale hentscheli | place: New Zealand: South Island, Marlborough, Capsize Point | collected 2014-11-01
CAACAGATGAAACAGATCCACCGCCTGAGCTAGGTAAACTAGATACTTTTATTTGTTTAGTCTTATTACTATCTGCAGAGTCTGATATAAGTATTAAATCACCACCTACTGGATTTGTTTTAGTTGGATATGTGTATATTATAGCCATTATTTATTTTTTCTTTTTCAAAGGCTTACCTGTTTTTTTCATAGCGCCTTTGCTTTTTGTTAGATAAAGTTTTTCACCTGAGTACATTGACTCATTACTAGCCTTTACATAAGGTCTATATGGCGACTTTCTCTTAACAGCTGATAATTCTCCTTCATCAACTCTTGATCCACTAATAAATTCGTTGTTTGCGTCTTTGTAATTCTGTCCTGAGTCAGTATATTGAGGCTTCTTGTTAGAATTAGCTGCTTTTCTAATAGCTTTAGAAGCTAAGTTACTCATGCTTCTGTCTATCTTAGATCCTGGAGGTGTTCCTGGAACACTAGCACCGTGGCTTTTATTGTATCTTTTAGGCATATTAAAATCTTTTCATGTGTTTAAGTATAGGATGTGCGTGTGATTTTTTAGCTACATCTTCTCTATGTATTTCTTTCTTAGCATCTGAGATTAATTCTCTTTCATGCATCATATCTTTATCGTATCTGTTCATAGAAGCACCACTAGTACTTTCAATTGCATTTTCAGAAGCTCTATCAGCTTTAGCTATAGCAGCTTTCTTAGCAACTGCTTCCATTTTAGCAGCTTTTCCTTTTTCACCTCTGCCATATGCTTTACGATCTTCTCTTTTTAGAGCTTTTCTAGCTCGTTTCGCTTGTTGGTTCTTTTTTTCTTGCTCCGTCTTTTTAGAAGCTCCGTATTTCTTATCCATGTTTATTTTTTTTATAAATTCTTTTGCGTTGTTGCTTAAATATAGTATTCACACAAAATATCTCATATTTACATGAAACAATCTTAATTTCCATCATATAATATATATATGAAGAAACAAGATAGAACAAAGAAAATAATAGATATAATATTATATATACTTAAAATAGTCGATGCAATTATTAAAATAGCTACAGGGTGACAACAGCCACTTACTAGGTTAGGTCTAAGACCCTAATGTCACCTTTTAAATATATAGAAGTAAAGTATTGCCCCTATGCAATTATATTTTGTTTTTATTTCCAAAGTCATTTTAATATTTTGGGGTTCCCCAACATTTCATCGTTTTGTTTTCCATATATGCGAATTTTCAATATTATATTGTGGCCCTTCGACGTTTCACATATTGACGATGTAACTAACTACTAAACTAATACAAACTATATACGACACATTGTAGATAATAGATATGTAAGTTAAATAAATAATAAACTAAATAAATAAACTAATGAAAAATATAACTATAAAAACAATTGAAATCGTTACTCCAATAATACTAACATCATATTTAATTATAATAATAAATATAGCAATATAATGTAAGATTCTGAGAGAACATGTGTTGGACTTCTAACTAATAATTAACTAACAAATAAAGTTACACTCTTATACAAACTAAATACGACTAACAACAGATAATAATAATATAAACTAAATAACAAATAAATAAAATAAAATAAATATGAAAAATAATAAACTAACTACTAAAAGATTTGTAATCAGAAAATCATTACTCGGTACTAATTCAGTAATCACTTTCACTAACAAAAAAGATATAACATTCACTTATGATCATGATGAAATTTACACTAAGTTTCAAACTAAATTTGACGAAATGAATTGCTTTCAAAAGTACAAATCTTATACAAATAGTAATACTGTTCCAAAATTCTGCAGAGAATTAAGTACTCAGTCTTAAAAACTAAAAGTCCAGTTAGTTCCACTTGTTTTCTGGTAAATCAAATATGAACAAGTAAAGTCGATGTTGATAGTAATACTTTAACGACTATAAATAACACGAACATATTACTCAGCACATAACTGAAATGGTTGGAAGTGAGATTCGATTTCTCACTCAGTTACAAACTAATTACGACAAAGTGTCGATAATATAATAAACTAATAAAATAAATAACTATGTATAATCCAAACTCTCCTTCAAACTGGTCTTGGTCAAAAGCTTTCGACGAAATGGAAAAGACAGTAAATCAAGCTGAACTCGAACAGCAAATAATAAATCACTTAAGTAATTACTCAGGTAATCCAAAGTGGACTGAATTAACTAAAGATCAACAAGAAGATCACTATGAAATCTTAATACAAATACTATGAGTACTAAAGTAATAAAAGGTAGTTATAACTTAAATACTACAATAGATAAAATAGCAATGTCAGAATTTAAAATGCACTACTATCAGTTAGGTGATAACGAGAAAATGTGGTGTCATGATGAAATGGTAAACAATGACAAGTGGTTAAAATAATACAAACTGAATACGATACTAACTAGATAATAATAATATAAAAACAAACAATATGAATATAGAACAACATAAATCATTACTAAATAAAAAATACAATCAAGCGATTGTCGATAAAGTACTAAACACTATGTGGACTAAACTAGGTAATGAGTTAGACAATATAATGATGGAATTAGGTGATTACTCTGAAACTAATAATGAGATGTTTGACGATCAAGATCACTACATGGGAATTATCTGTAACACTATGAAACTACAATGTGACGAATAAGTTTAACTGATGAGAGTTTAATACTCGAAACTACACAAGTAGTCTTAAACAAAAACTAATAACTATGAATGATACTTATGAATTTGAAATATACTATGGTGAGATAGAAGAACCACTGTATTTAACTAATGATAAAAACTATATTTGTGATGAAATGAGAGATTTCATGGAAGAACTAGGAATAGAATTAAATGAAGTAATATATAAAGTAAATAAAATATAATGAAAAAACTACTAATATCTGTAGGTGCATTTATACTAATGTCATCAACAACTAACAAAACAAATTACCCTTCTGATCAATTATGTTTCGCTATGTTAAACGTAAGTGAACTAAAAGACTGGATATGGGATGACCTGCAAAGTGGTAAAATATCACAAGAACAAGCAGAAAGCTACAGTGAACTACTTGATGAAACGTTTGTGTTCATTGAAGATTACTACAAACATTTACCAAATAACACAATAAGTAATAATGAATAAAGCAGAAGACATACAAGTAATGGAAGATAGTAAAACTATCAAAGCTATAATGTGGATTACTACATTAGAACTAGAAACTACAATACCAAATGATCAAGAACTTGGTCACACGATAAGAAACTTAGTAACGCAATACAAAAAAGACGCAGCTAAACAATAAATACAAACTAAATACGATTACTAATAGATAATATAAATATATGAAAACAATTAAATTTTACTCAAGTAACAGATCACTAATAAGATTAGACGGTCAAATGCTAAAAGGCTACACTATTAATAATATACCAGACGAATATACAAGCTGGTTTAACTACAAAGGTCTTACTTACATAACAAGTTGACAAACAACTGACGAAATAGCGCCTTACAATTTAAAATAAGGTCAGCTCATACTTAACCGGTATGGGCTTTTCGTGGTATGAAATGTAACCACAATATTCCACAAGCAAGATTAGATCTTGGCTATACTGAGTGTGTTGATTGCTCAACAGTAGAAAAACTCGGTTGTATCGACACTATTCATCACAAAACAGGCAATACTATTCAAGTAATGTCACGTGAAGATGCAGACAAAGCTAGTAAGCTCACTCAAAGAGCAGGCTTTGGCATACTAAGATCTATGACTGGTGGTTCAAGTCAACGTAAAGCTAAAATAATACATGGTTGCTCAACTACTCAAATCGGTAGTCAAGAAATGTACGAGCGCATAGGTGAAACTTACATGAATTATTATGAAGTTGACAAAGAAATTGCAAAGCGCTATCTCGATCGAGCGCTAGACAACGCAGAAGTATCTCAATTACAATACCAAAAGATACAGATGATTTGTCACAAACTAAATACGATCACTATTAGATAATATATATAAATAATATATGAATAAAATAACAAAACAACTCGAAAACTTGTACTCTTGGACAAAATTCTATCAAGATCGAGGTAATAAAGAAGCAATTAGAAAGTGTCAAACTGAAATAGCCCAGTTAAAAATGGCTTTTAACCAACTAAAATCTAATAAAAATGGCAAAAAGTAGAACGCTAAATGAAATTAGACAATCAAAAGAGTATCAATCAGCTAAACAAACTGTAAATACTCCATCAAAAAACCCTTTTAATCATTCAGATGTAGATAATACTGTTAAAGTTATAATAGAAAATCTTAAAGGTGAGATATATGGTGTAATATTTCAAGCAGTTTGTGATGAAATGAATGATCACGCTGTGTTTGACTCATCAGAATACTTAACTGAAGCAGGTTTAGAGCTATTTGAAGATGAATGGTTCGAGTTTTATCATGAAAATCATGGTAATATTATTCACCAAGTAATAAAAGATTTACAATAATTACAAACTAAATACGAACACTATAAGATAATATAAACATGATATACGACGATTTAAAACCACATATCAAAGCCAAAATGAAAGAAAATGCTAAAGAGTATAAATCTATCAACTGGTTATTTGATAAACTAAAACAAAAAGACTATTACTCTGACTTAACTATCGAAGAAATAAGATCTATCTGTACATTTGGCGATGTATGGTATCACGATCTTACTCAAAGAGACATTATATGGGGTGATTGGTTAACAAAATAAATAAATATGAACGAAGAAAAACTAGCTTTAGAAACATTAAAAGCACTAGGTGCTAAAGATACATCAAGTCCATCTCAAGTAAAAAGAGGTACAACTTGCTTTACATTACCAACAGGTGACTGCATATCTGAACACAAAACAGGTTATATTAGAAAAAATCTACTAAATAAAAATGGTGGAATATACACTTGTTATCAGCTAAATCCACAATATAAAACAGTGTACAAAACTATTACTCATACAGGTAGAGTGTTTGAAACTGATAGAAACAACAGAATGCTGATATGGAACAGAGCTGAAAGACTAAAAAGACTTGTGCTATACACAATAAAACAAATAAACAAGTCAAATGGATAAAGAAAAAAAAGAACAAATCACTGATACAGTGTGGTTTATAGTAGCCCTTCTCGCCATAGGGCTGCTACAAATCTTAGCAATATATGGCGTATTTGTAAAATAAACTAAATTAAATTAAATTATGACACTAACTGAAGAAAAAATGATTAAAATAGCTAAGAAATCTCTTGGCTTAACACTGACAGAAGATTTTAATGGTGCAGATATCTACTGCTATAATGAATCTACTGTAGATGGCTATGATGTATTTATATTAACTCACGACACTACAAGTATAAATATATGTGAAAATGTATATTACTATGACTCTGACTTAGCATGTGCTATTATGGAAGAAATCCAATACAACGGTGGTAGCGAAACAGTATTACACATAGATAGTTATCTATGGGATGATATCTACATGGATGATCAAATGCTTGAATATTTCGGTGAAGCTATAGACAGCATTGTTGAAGATAATGATGAAGAAGGTTATGGCTTAACACCAGCTGAAATACAAGAATTAAAAGAAGAATATGGCTTAGATGCCGAAGAAATTGAAGAAACTGTTAGTTAGTTAATAGTAGTTTAGTTTACACGAACAAGGCACTTTACAATTTAAAATAAAGTCAGCTCGTACTCAAAAGGTACGGGCTTTTCGTGGTATGAAAGACAACAATAAATATAATGGATGGACTAATTATGCCACATGGAGAGTTATGTTAGAACTATTTGAAAGACATACACCTGAAGATAATATGGATGCTGACTACTGCAAGGAAGTAGCTGAAGACGTAGTAGAAGGTAATCCTCAAGTAGCTCAAGATTATGCTAACGCTTTCTTAGATGAAGTTAATTGGTACGAAATAGCTGAAGCTATAAATGAAAATGAATAATTACAAACTAAATACGATAACTAACGGATAATATTAATATGACTGAAGACGAAATACAAAGATTAGCTGACTTAATATTCGACAGAATGATGGAGAAGCAAGAAAAACTAGATCAAGATTATTATGATCAAGTTAAAAAACTACATGAAAATGGCTATGTAATAAGCGAAGCTAGTGATAGCTCAGGTTTAAACGACGAAGAAAAATTAGTCGGTGAACTAGCTAGATTACAAACTATGATGATGATACTAGAAGATAAAGAAGAATACGAAAAAGCAGCAGTAATACAAAAGAAAATACAAGTAATAAATAAAAAATTAAATGACGGAACAGGAAAATATTAAAGCTATGCTAGCGCATAAATACAATGAAGATAAAGCAGATTACCCTGCGTTTATACAACCAAAACTAGATGGCGTACGTTGTCTATTTACTGCCAAAGGCGCGTTCTCTCGTGCTAACAACCAGTTTATGAATGTAGAACACATTGAACAAGCTTTAAAGCCGTTCTTTGCAAAAAATCCTACAGCTATTCTTGATGGCGAGCTGTACAACCACGGACTAAAAGATGACTTCGAAAAGATTATATCTCTTGTTAAGAAAAGAAAACCAACAGATCTTGACAAAGCTGAAGCTAAAGAACTAGTACAATATCACATGTATGATGTAGCCAGTATGACAATAGCCACTTATGTAGACAGAAACTTGTTCTTACTAGCTGAACCATTGTTTATGAACAGCTCTATACTAGAAGTTACATCTACTAGATTAGCTACAGACTTTGACGATGCACAAAGATTTCATGCTAAAAATATTAAGCTAGGTTACGAAGGTTCTATATACAGAACACCATCTGGCAAGTATAAAGGTACAAGATCATGGGATCTTATGAAATTTAAAGACTTTCACGATGCAGAAGCTACAATAATTGACTTTGTTCCAGGTAAAGGTAAGCGTGAAGGCACACTAGGTAAATTTATAATGAGAGATAATGAAGGTGTTGAGTTCGGTTGCCCACCTGGTAAAGGTTATGATTACAATGATCTTGCTGAAATGCTAGAAAATGCCGCACAGTACATAGGCCAATGGGCTACATTTACATACTTCGAGCGTACAAAAGCCGGTAGCTACAGGCATCCACATTACAAAGCATTACGTAATTATGAATGATTTTGTACTATATTATAGTGATATGTGGCTTAAACAAGCTATAAAAGATAATAATTGTTCGACAGAGCGAGAATTATACAATAAAACTTTAATAGATAATGAGTGACCCAATAAGTTATATGCCTTGGATGGTGAAAAAAGAAAATACAATGAACGAATGTGAAATGTGTGGCAATGAAATGACCACAATAGATTATGAATTCTGCGACATATGTCCAGACTGTTTAGACGAAGAAATATGAGAAGATTAATATATGATATGTTTTACGCTGATGAGATCAGTGAAGACGTTGCTTACAAACTAATTGATAAGCTAAATAAAATAAGAGATAAAACTAAATATAGTTGGGAAAGATAATACTAGCTCGCACTCACAAGGTGCGGGCATTTGTAGGTATGAACTATAGGTTAAAAAGACATTTAACGTATGTATCTAGAGCTATGGCTGATTTACACAGTAGTATATGTAAAGAAGCTATAATGGAAGGATACGTTGATGATACAAAAAGAGATAAATTATTAAAATATAAACAACATTATGAATATTTCAAAGGAAAATAAAATATTTGATTCTTGGAAAGAATACATGAAAGCTGAAGATATGATATATAAAACTTTGGAAGCTCAAATGAAGGGCGTGACAATAGGTAGTAAGGATATATAGTAAGGGGCTAATGTCACACCGAAACTTAACATATCTAAATAATAATAGGATAGTGTACCGTAAGTACTCTTCAGACAATCCAACAGCGAGTTACGACTGGGGTTGGCATTATGCTGATGGTACTTATGGGTATTACTCATTGTTTAATACTAAGGCTAAAATTAATAGTTATAAGTCGTTAAAATGGCATCTATTAACTTTATGGTATTTAAATCCTCAATTAACAATGGACGAGTTTAAAAACTTATCTGAGTATGTATGTTATGAAAACAATGGCTTTATAACTTTTAAAATACCTGAACAAATATTAAACAATATGATTTATGAAGTCTACATGGAGGATCTTGATCAACCGCCTAAAAATAGATTACGTAAAATAGTATTTAAAGATGGCACTGGTTTAAGTACTAGTGAGAAACTAAGTATTGTAGGTACTATAGCTGGTAAAGGTAAATCAATAAAAGAAGATGATATTTACGATGCTATGTTATATATTCATGAGCAAGATAAAATAACAATTGATAACTTATCTAAAACTTTAAAATGCTCTAAAAGAACAATATATAGAAACATGGGTGAAGAACTCAAAAGAGAAAAACTTTTATTAAATAAAGAATATGAAAAAAATAATGATTAGTGCTATGTTATTAGCTAGTAATTTAAATTTATCAGCTCAAGAAACTGAAGATGTACATGAAATATACTGTACTCCTGACATTGAAAAGTGTATAAAAAATTTAAAAAATTTAAAAAACTTTATAAATTATGATTTTAGTGTTTCTAAGGAAATACCAGAGCATATATTCCATGAATACGCTTTAGTAATAGATTATACCACTCTTAGTTTAATAACGTTTTTAAATAAAGATACAATTAATATAGTTTTAAAAGAAGAAGTAAATTTTAGAAAATGAAAAAGTATAATGTAAAAAACTACGTAAGGTACAAAGAAGATGTTAAAGTATCTATTGAGAATATAAAAAGTAAAAGATTTGTTGATTATACTCCAAGAGAACTTAAAATAATATTTTTACCTTTAGTAGAGAATATATCTAGAAAGTTTGCAACTTCACAAGAGGCATCGGGTGTTATGTCTATTAACGATATAATACAAGAAGGTAGTTTACAACTTTGTAAAGCTGTAGATAAAATAGACAGAATGAGGTTAATTCAATCTGAAGATCAAGAACAAACTTTAAAATCATTTTTAGCTAAAAGAATACGTGGTGGAATACGTAGAGCTATAGATACAAACAGAGGTACAATGCGCATACCTGAACACAAACTAAATGAAATGCGTAAAGATGGAGGTAAAGATAAAAAGATGGTTGCTATGTTTTTTAATAGTATATTTTTAAGTATCGATGCTAATCCATCAGATGAGAACATGGTTTACCAAATACCTGATAAATCAGACCCTTATAATGAAACACTGCTTAATGCTTATATATTAAGCTTGTTAAACAAACATTTAACTTCTGATGAAGTATTTGTTTTAAACAAGAGTTATGGCCTTGATGGTAAGAAATGGTCTGCTAATGATATAGCAGCAGGTTTAGAGATCAAAGGTGTGTCTGCATACGTAAGAGTATCAGAGCTAAAAAAGCAAGCAGTAAACAAGTTAATAGATAATGTAGATCACTCGCAAGTGCTTGATTATCTGTAAATTAATAAATAAATATGTAATTATATATATATGACAATAAACCAAAAATTAACCAAAATTCAAACAGAGTTTAAATCAAAGAAATCAAGATTTAACTCTTTCGGCAAGTACTATTTCAGGTCTGCTGAAGACATCCTAGAAGCTACAAAACCCTTTTTAAAGGAGTTAGATGTAACTGTTACAGTTGATGAAGAACTAATATCTTTTGATCCTCCGGTGATGCAGGTAACTGCGTCTGTGTCTGATGGTAAAAATGACATTAAATCTAGAGCTGTAGTTGGTGTTGATTTAGATCAGAAAGGTATGCAGATGCCACAGAGATACGGTGCAGCTAGTTCTTATGGTAAGAAATATGCACTAGGTAATTTGTTTTTAATTGATGACACACAAGACGCTGATGCAACAAATGCTCACGGTAAAAAAGACTTTGTTAAAGCTGCTATTACAACAGCTCAGTTAACAAAAGCTAAAGAGTATGTTAAAAGCGGTGGACAATTAAATGCGATAAAATCTAAATATAAATTAACACAAGCACAAGAACAAGAGTTAGCTACATTATGAAAGATACAAAAGAAATACTAGAGAAGCTGAAGAACGATGAGCATTATTATGGTGAGTTTGGCAGGAACTTTATATCTAATTCAGATATAAGAACACTGATGACTAACCCATTAGACTTTAAAAAGCCATCTGAACAGTTTCCTCACTTTCTTATAGGAGGCTATTTTCACACTGCTATTCTTGAACCAGATAAGATCAAGAACTTTAAAATAGTAGAAGCTAGCTCACGTAATACGAAAGCTTATAAAGAAATAACTAATGGCGAAGTCTGCTTGTTACAACATGAAGTTGATAAAGTAGAAGCATTAGTTGAAAAGATGATGAACAATAAAGTTTGCAGAGATCTTATACACTCAGAAGGTAATGAGTTTGAAGTACCAGGTGTCTGTGAAATGGCAGGTAACTGGTGGAAAGGTAAAGCTGATATTGTTAATCATAATGAAAAATTAGTTATTGATTTAAAGACCACTGCAGACTTAGAGAAGTTTCATTGGTCAGCAAAGAAATATAACTACGATTCACAAGCTTTCGTGTATAAGAACTTATTTGGCTATGATATGTTATTCATGGCTATAGATAAGAACACAGGTCAGATCGGCATCTATGACTGCTCAGACAACTTCTATCAGACAGGTTCTGATAAGGTTGAAAAAGCATCAGAAATATATGATCTGTTCTTTAACAATAAGGATTTCGATCCTAATAATTACTTCATAAATAAAACCCTATAAAATGGCAGGAATAATAAAAGCAAGTATCAATTTAAATGCAATTGATAAATCAAAGATAATCACAGGCAAGAAAGGTAAATACCTACCTATTACGATTACAGTAAACGATGAGCCAGACCAGTTTGGCAATCAAGGTCCTGTGTGTATAGAACAAACAAAAGAAGAGAGAGAAGCTAAAACAGCTAAGGTATATTTAGGTAATGTTAAAGTCTTATGGACTAACGGAACATTCCCTGAAAAAGTACCATACGATGGTAATTTAGCTGCTCCACAACAAAATAGTAAACCACAAACGGTAGCTGCTGATCCAGATCTACCATTTTAATTAAATCAAATAAATGCAAGTCGAAGATAAAGAAATAAACGGATTCTTAATTGAGTCTTTTAATCAGCACGGCTTAGAAGTAGGAAAAACGCAGGGGATTTGTCCCCTGTGTTCGTCTTCTAGGAAACCTGAAAATAAGAAAGCTAAATGCTCTTCTTATGATTGGGAGCGTGGTATCGGTACTTGCCATAACTGTGACAAATCTTTCCAGTTACATACATTTAAGCGTAAAGGTAAAGCTGAACGTGAGTATGTATTACCCGAAGCAAAGCATAAACCAGTTGAGTCTAAAATTGTAGACTGGTTTAAAGAAAGAGGTATATCTAAACAAACCTTAGATGAGGTTGGTGTAGGTGAAGGTAAAGAGTTTATGCCACAGACCGGTAAACCCGAGAATACTATTCAGTTTAATTATTATTTAGGTGGTAACTTAACTAATGTTAAATATAGAGATGCACGTAAAAACTTTAAGCTATATAAAGGAGCAGAAAAAGTATTTTACAATATAGATAACACTGTAGGATATGATACATGTATTATAGTTGAAGGCGAAATGGATGTGTTAGCTTTACATGAAGCTGGTATTACAAATGCTATATCAGTTCCTAACGGTGCTACATTAAATAGTAATAACTTAGATTACTTAGATAATTGTATTGATTACTTTACAGATAAAGAAAAGATAATCATTGCAGTAGATAATGATCCACCAGGCTTAGCCTTACAGTCAGAGCTTGTAAGACGTCTTGGTGCTGAGGTTTGTTATCTAGCATCATTTGATGACTGTAAAGATGCTAACGAATATCTAATTAAATATAATGCATCAGAGCTCAAGTCTAGGGTATTAGACGCAAGACCTGTGCCATTAGAAAACGTTACAACGTTTAAAGATATTGAAGATGAAGTTACAGACTTTGTTCGTAATGGTTTTAAACGTGGTTTTCAAATTGGTTTACCTAATTTTGACAACATTTTTTCTACGTATACTAAGCAGTTTATAACTGTAACAGGTATACCTAGTTCAGGTAAGTCAGACTTTGTAGATCAAATGGTTGTAGGTTACAATAGAGAGTATGAGTGGAAGACAGCATTTGCATCTCCTGAAAATGCTCCTACGTTCTTACATGCACACAAGCTTATGCGTAAAGTATGGGGCGACATGCCTAATAAAGGACATATTGGTGGAGACAAATGGAATCAAGTAGCTAGCCATGTTAATGATAACTTTTTCTTTATCGATATGGAACGCTATACATTAGAGTCTGTGCTACGTAAAGGTGCTGAGCTAGTTAAACGTAAAGGTATTAAATGCCTAGTTATAGATCCATTTAATAAGGTTAGAGACATTGATTGTAAGACAGAGGACATTAATCGTTACACAATGGAATATCTAACTAAAATCGAAACGTTTGCTAAAAAGTATGATGTTTTAGTATTTATAGTTGCACATCCTACAAAGATGTACAAGACACAAGACGGTAAGATAGAAGAGCCAACGATGTATAATATAAAAGGCGGCGGTGAATGGTATGATGCTAGTTATCACGGTTTGTTAGTTCATAGGAACTACGAAAACAAAACAACAAAAGTTAAGGTATTGAAATGTAAGTTTCAAAACTTAGGCGAGAACGGAGCTGAAGCTCATTTTACTTGGGAACCAAAGTCTGGTTGTTTTGTACCACACGAGATGCCTGACTTAGATGAAAAGATGCCATGGGACTAATGCCTAAACCAGTAGATTATAATATAAAGTATGTTATAACAGCTAATGGAATTGATTATGAAACATATGTAGAAGAGACTGTAGGAATATATAAAGCTATACTAGATAAATTTAATATAAAATATAAAGTATGGCAAAAACAGTTAAGTTAGATGAGTATAGACAAACAAGAGAAGATAAAGAAGCTTACTCTTGGTGTATAAACCACGGTGTTAAAATAGGTATGCTAGCAGCAGGACCTGGCTTTGACAACGCTACTTGGAAAATACGTATTGTAGCTAACAATAAAGAAATGATTAGCCCAGGAGAATATCGAAAACATGAAATACTACCTAAGTTGTTTGAGATGTATAGATATTATTACAAACTAAATACGAAAGGTAATAGATAATAAACATATGATAGAAAATAAATTTAAAAATGCAGATGAAGCTTTCAACTTCTATTACGGTACGATACCATACGAAGGAGAAAGATTTGATAATACTATGACTATATTTAACCAAGGTTTTACTATTGAAAATCCTGCAGATCGCATGATAACTAATGAAGCTAGAAACTTCAACGTTGAATATGCAGAAGCTGAATGGCAATGGTACTTATCAGGTAATAGATCAACAGCAAAGCTTGGTGAACTATACGGTAAGATACCTAAGATATGGCAGGATATGTCTGATGGTAATGGTAATGTTAATTCTAATTATGGTTATCAATGGGAGAGAGGTTATCAGCTAGACAGAGTTGTAGCTATGTTAAAAGATAATCCTAAAACTAGAAGAGCTACTGTATCTATATATGATGGTAAAGAAATATCTAAATATAAATATGATACACCATGCACATACGCTGTACAGTTTACAGTTGTTAATAATAAATTAAATATGTGCGTCACGATGCGATCTAATGATCTCTGGTTTGGTTTCTGTATTGATCAGTATTGTTTCAGTAAACTACAAGAACTAGTGTCAGAGAGAACAGGATATGCAATGGGTACTTACTACCACTTTGCACATAATTTACACATCTATGATGATCAGCTACCTGAAAAAAATACATTAACAGAAAGGGCTAGAATATATGGATAAAATAAATTATTATTTATACCACATACCGGGTAAAAAAATAGGTGTTACACGTGATCTTATATCCAGAGTTGTTGACCAACAGGGTTACAGCTTAGACGAAGTAGAAGTTCTAGATCAAAGTACAGATATAAATTATATATCCGACCGCGAGTTAGAACTTCAACAGTCTTACGGCTATAGGGTTGATAGACAGAAATACAAAGATTTATATATAAATAAAATAAAACCAAAACCAATGAATATAAACGCGACCGAACAAACCTCAACATTTCCAGTACCAGTATCTAAACTAAAAGGAAGACTCATGGATGACATGGGTAAGTCATGGGTAACATCTCACGGTAAGTTTGAGATTAATATGGATACCATTAAATGGATAATGGAAAATGTAAAGACATCTATGTATACTACAGAAAGATGTTATGTATACAATAAAGCTTTTGCTAAGTATTTTAATACACCTAAGTTTCCTTTCGGTGAAGATGCTTACCAAGCTTACTACGATACTTTAACTAAGAGAGCTACACTAAATGGTTCTATAGAGTATATGAAGACTGATAACAGGTTTCAGCTTATAAGAGACTGGGCTGGTGAAAGAGGTCTTTATACTAAAGGTGATAAGAAGACTCAGTTCTGTAAGCTAATGGAAGAAGCTGGTGAACTAGGTCGTGCTGTACTTAAAGATGATCAACCTGAGTTTATAGATGCTATAGGCGATATGGTTGTAGTACTTACAAACCTAGCTCATTTAAACGGTGTAACTATTGAAGACTGTATTGATTCAGCGTATAAAGTTATATCTAAAAGAACTGGTAAGATGGTTAACGGAACATTTGTTAAAGATGAAAAGTAAGACTATATTATTCAGAGATCCTGTTGTAGAAAGAGTCTGCGATAAGTTCGTTACAAGATCAGACGTTGGCTATGCTAAGTATGGCAGAACATTACACGATGAAAGAACTGGTAAGCATAAAGATCTTGGTGGCTATTTAAATGATATACAAGAAGAGCTTATGGATGCTATTCTTTATATTCAAGCTGCTAAAGAAGAGTTTGCTGATAATACTGCCAATGAAGCTATAGTTGAAGCTAATAAGGCTAGTTTCAGACCACCGCATCCTAGTGATGCTGGTCAGATGGATCTTGAAAGAGCAATATCAACAGCACAGTTAGACTGGGATGACAAGATCGCGCCGGTTTAGCCGCAAGAAAGGTCCGGTAAGATCTAAAAAAACTAAGCATGATGGAATACAATTTGCATCAGGGCTTGAGAAGCATATGTATATAGCTCTTAAAAAAGCTAAACTTAAGGCACAATATGAGGGACAAACTTACGAGCTTGTCCCTTCTTTTAACTTTGAACAAGAAGCTTATGAACGACAAGGTAATGGTAAAGGTGAATACCGTAATAGAGGAAACAAAAAAATACTTAACATTAAGTATACTCCAGATTTTATCGGAAGTGACTTTATTATTGAATGTAAGGGACGTGCTAATGAATCTTTTCCCATACGCTGGAAGTTATTTAAAGCTTACGTACATAAACACTTACCGAACATTACATTATATAAACCTCAAAACCAAAAGGAATGCGAAGAAACCGTGAACTTAATTCTTTCGAAAAGAAAGACCTAGCAAGAAGGAAATATGCTGAACGACAACTTCAGAAGTTTATAGACTGGAGTATAGAACAAAAAGGATATTTAAAATATAAAGAACTTATAGAATATGAAAGAAAGTACTTTGCTAGAGATGCAAAATAAGATTAAAGCTATGACAAATGTGTTGCAGCAATTAATAAATGAAAATACCCAGCTAAGAGATTTAGCTGTTGGAACATTAGAGACTATCAAACATATGCCTGATTATGACACGGCTATAGAGAAGTTAAAAGAAGAAGTAACTAAAAAAGAAAAAGAAGATGGAGCTATCGAACAAAATACTAAGTGATATAACTGTGTATATGAAGTACGCAAAGTTTGTACCTGAGTTAAACCGTAGAGAAACCTGGGAAGAGCTAGTAACTAGAAATAGAGATATGCACATCAAAAAATACCCTAAATTAAAAGATGAAATTAAGGAAGCGTACAAAAGTGTATATAGCAAGAAGATATTACCATCTATGCGATCAC
>WLWI01002442.1_pt1 | contig 16049 bp, 12 predicted proteins | sample 6701501 | NCBI WGS metagenome assembly WLWI01 (sample SAMN12718690, study PRJNA515312) | sponge metagenome | isolation source: marine sponge | host: Mycale hentscheli | place: New Zealand: South Island, Marlborough, Capsize Point | collected 2014-11-01
ACTAGCAATCAGCAACAAAGCTGTCCAGTTGTCCTAGAAATTATTTTTTATATTATTTACATGGCAATTGGAACAAATAAGTAATATATAATGCAAGACTTTAAATTGTAGTCAATGTATATTTTTATTCAGTAATTCAACAAAATAAGTGTGCAAAGAATGTGTGTGTTGATGATCTTTACCCAAGTTTTAAAAAAATGGTGAAAATTTTCCACTTATAGTAACAAGAGCATCACCAACTTGTCATGCGACCAGAGCAATGAAGGACTCTGATTTTTTCAAATAAATAGTCAAGTGACATACGTACATAATTTACTCCCACAAGCAAGTTGTCAATTCTTATAGAATAAAATTAAATTACACCACCAAACAATGACAAACAATGATGAGGGTTGTGCTCACTTTAGTCTTAGTATCAACTCTGACATCCTTATCCAGTAACATCTTCACAATAGTGTAGTGTTGATATCTGCATGCCAGCAAGAGTGCATTCCAGCCTCTGGTCTATTTTGTACATTTGGATAAGCAGTTAATTATATTATATAGACAGATAATTTATAGTATAGTTACAGCTACTGGTATTACTGTAGTGTTCTATAGTGATTGTGAACATGACACATATTTAAGCATAAGTGCTAACAATATTTATCGTGAATAATGGGATGGCTAATACTTCATTTTAGTTCAGAGCAGGGATAGTGAAAAGGTGGTAGAACATTATAATTTACTTACCGACTGAAGTTCAGGATTGGCATTTCTTTCCAACAAGATCTTTACAACATCATCACGGCCTTTTTCACAAGCCCAAAGCAGAGGCGTATATTTATCCTGACAAGAATAATTCATTCACTTCATCATTGGTTTAACTAATCAGAACATTACCAACAACAAACAAAAGCTCAGTTGCACACTAAACCTTTTTCCTGAGATGGAAAAGCAAACCTAGTAATTAAGTTGCAGATATATTACTGGAGCTAGCCATCAATACAGAATCACCTATGTAGCTCCTCAAACAAATTAATCAGTTGGTTTGAAGTGCCAGTAAGAAAAGTAACAATGAAAGGTGACTGAAAAATTCAGGTAAATTAAACATTAAATGCATATTGTGTTTGATAATGCATTCAATGCTTTAAATGCTGCAGTCTTTGAGAGACACACAACAGACTGGCAGACATACTGACAGAAAGACAGACAAAATGAGTACTATAATCCTCCTGTATTGAACATAGAGGAAGCTAGGAGTCTATAGAATATGTAGATGCCAATATGTGAGGGGCTCTGCGAAAACCAGGTGTTTCCCTAAAAATTCAAAATTGAGATTCAGGCATTTTCAGAAAAATCATACCTTCTGCTTTAAAATAAGCTATTTGCCGCCGGCGTGCGCTTGAGCGTTTTAAACTTACACGCGCTTGAAGTCGGTAACTTCAAAATGTTTATTGTTCGTGACACTCCAATTGGAAATTCGCAGAGAATGGCTAACTTTAGAGTTCCCATTTTTGACATGCTCACTTGCCAAGAAAACGATCACTTTAGAAAATGAAACTTGGCAGAGAGCTAGACAAAGGTTAGAAGTTTATAATTATGGAAAAATATAAAATTAAAAAATTATTCACTTTTTTATACTTTTAGCCGTAATGTACAATTGTGTTTTTAGGGAAATGTCTGGTTTTCGCAGAGCAGCTCACATATGTCGACTCACAAAACCTACTTCCCTCAACTGTTACCTCATCTTGCTGCCTGCAGTTGGGATCAACCTCTAGATCCAACAATTGGTGAATTTTTTTCGTATCTCCTTTTGCTGCTGAAGCAATCTAAGTCAAGTGCATGCTACTAATAACATCATCTGCAAGCATCTTTAGCATACTTACCAGTGTTTCTTCACTTAAACTTTGGAAATTTTTGAGTTTATTGATGACATAATCCAATGCAGTCTTCCCATGTTCTTCTGCATGTAGAACATCAGCTTCTTGAAGAACCAGAAATTCCACAATACTTTCATGGCCACATTGAGCAGCCACTATCAGTGGGGATTTACCATCACTCTGCAAAGAAATGTGTGAAATATTAGGAAATTATTAGAAGAGACTAATATGTGTATAATATATTAATGTAATTACATTTGTAAACCACACCTATTTTGGCAAGAAGGTGTAGCGACTGGTGAGCCTGGAGTCGCGAGAACCCTGATGTTTCTAATTCCCCCTGACCATTCCCCTTCTTGGGCCTACCTATCTGCTAGGGTTTTCCCCTCCAGATAGGCATCCTGGACAGCCTTTGTGGAGGTTACAGGGGGAAACTGCCCAGCTCCACCATCAGACGCCACACCAGTCACACCCAGAAACCCATAGATTCCTGGATGGAGCTGTTATAACCTGTTCTGACTATCCCCTGTCAAATTCCTACCTGTCCCCTTTCCTGGAGGGTGGGGGAGGAGGGAAAATGCTTCCGGATTGCTTCAGATTGCTCGCTATGGCTTCCTTGCTGCCACTGTACTATGGAAGCATGTTAGCCTTAGTTCATCGAGCATGTTCAAGACTACCTATGCCTACCCACACCAGAAACTTGCCTTATTTTACCACCCCTTCCCCTATCTACCACATCAGTGCACCCCCTAAGAACGCTACCATCCATCCTGCATGGGTCTTCCATTAACTTAGTATAACTTTGAAACTGTGTTTAACGTAATTCCCTTTGTAAACCGCATCACTATAGTATGACTTTATTTTGGCGAGAAGGTGTAACGAATGGTGAGCCTGGGGCCACGAGAACCCTGATGTTTCTGATTCCCCCCTAACCATTCACTTTTTGGGCCTACCTATCTGCTAGGGATTAATCCCTGCAGATAGCCCTTTTGGACTGCTTTTGTGGAGGTCACAGGGGGAAATTGCCCACCCGACAGGCCCAAAATTACAACATGAGACACTCTCTCCTCCTACCCTTCTCCCCATAATGACACAGATTTAACTTGAAGAATGTCTTTTCACTAGCATAACATTTATGTACAAGATCAGTTACTAATGGCTAAAATATTTTAATACCGAGCCAGTTGGGCACTTGGAGTTTTCATGTACGACCGATATGCATCACTCCTCCACCTTTCTAGCATCTGGATAGCAGCATCTCCAAGATCCTGTACTCCTAAGTGGACATCTGCCTCATAGCCTCCCTCCATTGGTATGGTAAGTTTCCCCGATCGAAAGAACCCAAAGAAACACAAGAAGGCTGCTGCCAATAGCATACCTGAATCCCTTGAGGCCTTAGACTGCCAGTTTCCATACAGTGTCTTCAGGACCTCAACTGCAATTGACATCATATCTTTGATGCGGTTTGTGCTCCAGGCCTGGCTTCGCTTTATGCCTGACAAGACTTGCTCCAGTTTCGGCATTCTACTCATCTCTCGGTCTCCTGCATTCTTAGCAATATGGAGGTAGCGAACTGCAGATAGATAGAATTTTATTGTGCTATGAGATAGCTCCGCTAAGGCTAAATATGATACATATTGACACAGGTGATGTTCTGATACCGGGATTGGGTGAATGTTATGATACATGCAGAAAAGTATGTAACGATGACTTGCTGAGTCATAGCTTTGCTGAGTCAACTCTGCTATACTGTTTCTACGAAAGAATTCCACAGCTGCGTCCATACTCCAGCATCTGGAGGATTACAGACTCACTATTAACACTGCAAAGTGCGTGTTTGGTGCTCCATCCCCTCGATTTCCTTGGCCATCATGTCAACAGCCAGGGGGTACAATCTTTAGAAATCAAAGTCCAAGCCATTCGTTCTTTCCCACAGCCTACTTCCCAGCACAAGCTAAGGGAGTTCATAGGTATGGTGAACTTCTACCATTGGTTCCTGCCTTCATGTGCATCCATCCTCCAACCTCTCAATGAGCTGTTGACCCATCCCAGAGACAAGTCCACCCCTCTCACTTGGACTGAAGAAGCACTCTCAGCCTTCAACAGGACAAAGGAAGTCCTCGCTGAAGCTACTCTCTTCGCTCATCCCAAGCCAGATGTCCCAAACCTGTCTCATGACAGATGCTTCCTCCTCTGCTGTTGGTTCAGTTCTTCAGCAATGGGTCAAAAACTCATGGCACCCTATCGCATTCTTCTCTAAGAAGTTGAAGTCGGCAGAAACGTGTTACAGTACGTTTGACAGGGAGCTATTGGCAGTTTACCTAGCCAATAAGCACTTCCGTCACTTCCTGGAAGGATGCCTTTTCATGTCTTTACTGACCATAAACCGCTCACATATGCTCTCAACACAAACTCCAGTCGCCACTCTCCTCGTCAAGCTCGTCACCTAGACTACATTGCCCAGTTCACATCATCAATAAAAAATGTGAAAGGTGTTGCAACATCCCAGCTGATACCTTATCCAGAATCGAAGCCAATGCCCTCTCTAATGGTTCTCCCCCAATCATAGACTTCCAGGCCATTGCTGGAGGGAGTTCCCCAAAATCGATGAACTCCTCTGCTTCAATCTTCTCCACCAGCTTCTTTGGTAAACCTGGCAGGCCTACTCCCAATTGCACCAGTGGTATAGCAGTGGGTCAGTTATCCCTGCTGCACTGCATATTAATAACTCCATCTCTCCTGCTCTTGCAAACTGCTCCATTGCTTCTGAGATTGCATCCTCAAGCCCTCTTCCACTTGCCATTGCACACAACTAGATCGCAGCTCTGCCACCTCAGACATTGACCCAGCATAATGTACAATATGACCAGTGATAGCATAGTCTGACCAGCCCTTGCCATGGTGGACTACTCTGGGAAAATGACAGGAAGATCTAGCATACCTGTAGCCAAGGGTGGTTCAAGGGTTCGGTCGACCCCTTGACCAGAAGTAAATATTTTAGCCACATCCCGCATATAACTTCTGGAATATCATCTTCAACCATGCTGAACCTGCAATGGAATTCTCTGCTGTTCTCTAGATGTACTTCATACTCTGTATATGGACAGCCTAGTCTGTGTCCAAGTGATAAACATTCAGCTCCTTGGCTACAAAATTTCACTCTCATATGGCAACAATGCATGTGTTTGTGCTATTAGAGCGCATCACTAGTAATTAGTAAGATAGCAGCACGGGTAAGCATGCTATTCAATATTAATAGCACAAGCAACGGAATTTTTTCAAAAGATTAGGAGGGGAGCCATTTGGACGTATCTTAGAAAGTTAATCCTGAAATACACAGATAGCGAGTGCACTATTATAGTATAGCTACACTGCAAATGATTTTAAAAAAAGCTGGCCTACTATTAGTGAGTGCATTAGGGATCAATAGTGCTCATATTAAAGCTATTGAAATAACACTCCGATTTGCCTCATGTTATTTTAATCACGTTGTTCATGCTATTAATCCCGAATAGCACGGTTACCCATGCTTTCACACACTAATAGTAGGCCAGCTTTATAAAAACTGCATGAGACTACTGTAAGTTAAAAATCATTTACAGTGTGGCTACATTATATAGTGCAGTCACTATCTCTGTACTTCAGGATAAACTTTCTCTGGAACTTTGCTTTTAACCGATGGCTCCTCCTAATCCGTTGAAAAAAATCAGTCTAAACGGATAGAGCTTCTGCGCTAAAGAATGACGTTGTCGCCAACTAGAAACTACGTGAACTGTACATTTTCAAGGCTAGAGCTGCATACTTGCGCACTTACCCTTTATACTATTTCACTTTAAGCTACCATGGCATTTCACTTACTCTACCATGCATTTCACTTTGTTCCCATGCTATTTCAGTGATTTTTCCAATACATTTTTGAATGGGCAGTTTAGAAGCCATACAATAAATAACTTGTAGTATGAAAAAGGCGTATTGATGTTGCACTGCTTACATACAGCTCACCGTAGTGGTTAGAAGCCTGGTTACTCAAGAATAATACCGCTTTTCTCTCGAATATCAACAGTGTTTAATGAACTTATAGTTTTGAAGTAGATACATAGAACAAATTATAAGCTTTAGTGCAGTTACCTTTTGTTTTGTTTTTTAATATTAAGTATTAACGAGGAAACAAAAGTAGGTGTGGTTTTATGCGTCTTCAAAATACGAACCCCCCAATGCGAACTTCTGGCTACGGGCCTGTCTAGGTAGTCAGACTGAGAGGGAAATGGGAAAGTAAGGAAAGGAGAAAACTCAAGAAACAAGATAGGGGAACACATAAGGATAAATGGAAGGAGGCGACTCAGATAAGAAGGGGAATGAGTGACCAGCCATGGTAGGGTCTCTGGGATAACTCCCCAGTTTCTGGACTTCAGCTCTACCCCTCCAGCTCCTTCGCCCGACTCTTACTCAATGAAACTCACTCATACTAGCTACTTATTTTCCTGCTAATCAAGATGTGGACCATCACTATACCTGACCCAAATCTTGCCTATTTAGACATTCATTTTTGCTCGTTCAAAAAGACCATGTACTTTGAGGCATACACTGTGTCAAATGAGACATGCCCCTTGCTTCAGAGATCTACCCTTTACCTCTGAGACATACAGCTTGCTCTCATGCACTTTGAGACCTACACTTTGAAACCTGCCCCTTGCACTTTGAGATGAACACTTTATATTATTTGGACATGTACCTTGCTTTCCAAGACATATACCTTGCTTATAAGTTGTGTCCCAGACTTTTTAGACATGCACTCTTCTTTTTTTATTTAAATAGTGTGCTGCTTGCTCTCTTGACATGCTCCTTGCATTTGTGAAGTGCCCCTTGCATACTTAGACATGCCCCCTGTCTTTCTCACCATGCATCTTGCATATTGAGCCATGCACCTTGCCATAGAGACATGCATATTTACCGAGCAACTTGCATTTTTTTATGTGCACCTTGCCTTACAGACATGCCCTTAATGTTTGGGGCCTAACTACCACTCTATTGAAGCTTCTCTCTCTCTCTTTTCTCTCACTACTGCTACTGTGCCTCTGTCAGTCCCTCTTCAACTGCTAGGAAGCACTCATCCACATTACCACTTCTACCCCAGACATACCAAGTGGAGGGGATTCTACAAGTGCCTACATACTAACTTACTGAATACTCTCCTGGTGGCTGTTGGTGGCTCTGACTCTCTGCTCCTGCTGGCTTCTGACGATTTTCACACTTCCATCAACTTCTTGGTCACCCCATCTACTATACTTGCCAATGCAGCTTCATCAAGTGTCACTGGTAATTGCGGGGTGTCCTCCCTTGTTTCCTGTGCCATCAATTAACTTAGACCAAAAAAACACTTCCAGATTGCTTCAGATTGCTCGCTATGGCTTCCTTGCTGCCACTGTACTATGGAAGCATGCTAGCCTTAGTTCATTGAGCATGTTCAAGACTACCTATGCCTACCCACACCAGAAACTTGCCTTATTTTACCACCCCTTCCCCTATCTACCACATCAGTGCACTCCCTAAATACACTACCATCCATCCTGCATGGGTCTTCCGTTAACTTAGTTTAACTTTGATTAAATGTATATTATATATTGCACGAGTCAGTATATAATATGGGGAGATATTTCACTACCACACGTGATTTTTTAACAAGCCAAAGGTAAGTAAAACCAACAATGTCATTCCTATATTTTACGACAAGTTCAATCAATTGTTCAATTATCGATTGGATACTTTTGTAAAACAGTAAACATTTAAAAGTGAGTGCGCCCTACTTCTAAAATTTCAGTTGTCCAGAACCTCACATGGGCAAGTTAGAGCATACAATATGCCGCATTCAAAATAGGAAAATATGAATGCTCGCATGATAAGGAAATACTAAAAAAATTCAATTGTAAAATACATATTATGTATAAATATCTTAAATTGACTTACTCTGATTGCATTAATGTTTGTTGTCTTCTTTTTCACTAGTGACTTAATTTCATGAAGACCTCCTGTTTCACAAGCTTGGAAAAGAAGACAATGGTCCTATGTAAAATATATATATATATACAAAGCACATCCAAATCCATTGTGTTTCTACTTGTGTGCAGAATATACTGATACAGAAAGCGGCAAATAAAGTGAGCTTTGTGTTCTCATTGATATATTATTGACTTGATTTAAGTGGGAGGAGTTTTTGGTAATTGAATAGCAAGTAGTTCTGTTATCACACAATCACAGGGGTTATTTCTATCCCCACTATTTTCTTACGCGGTAAAGCAAGAAAATAAAGTTAAGCTAGCTATGACTGGCTATAGTAATATCTTTTGATGGCAAGTCAGTACTAAATATATATATTATGTTATATATATTAGAGTATTATGGAATCTGAAGTATGTCATAAATACAAACAAACTAACTTTAAAAACTTCTTCAAGATAAATATAAGTGTCACACGATTTCTCCACAATGTCCAGCACTGTCTGTCCATTCTGGAACAACAACGTCAAGTGCACACGTGCACACCAAGGTTTAAATAACAGCCAGCATACCTTATCTGTCATCAGTATATTAGCTTCATTTTCTATCAACATTTCTGCAATAGGTCTGTATCCCTTTTCTGCAGCATAAAATAGTGCACTCTTGCCCGTAGCATCCTGTAAAGAAGTACTGTTTAAAAGCTAGTACACATTTGCTTTGTTGCATACGTCTTTCTTATTTGGCAATGCTCCCTTTTTCAGCAACATAGCAACAATTTCTGAGCAGCCTTGTTCTGCTGCTAGTACTATAGGAAATTTTCCAGTAATCTGTAACAGTATGAAATATAAATAGTATAAATTGTGATATTGACATATTGATTGGCAGTTATCCACTAATATTAAATTCAATACAAAAATTGTATAAAGTGTGTGCAAAAAGAACAATGGTAAACCACTTGTCAAGGTGTGATGACCAGTCACAAGAAATAATTGTTCTTACTTAAATATAAAATGAAAGTAGTAAGAGGGAGGTGGGGTGAATATTATATATAAGTTAATACCATAGCTGAATCATTCTTCAATACAAAAAAGTGTGGTATTATTTTGAAATACCACAGCAGTGTAAAACTGAAATAATGATCTGATTGGTCACAGCGATCTCTTCGTGACCTTGCTGCACTTTTACCCGCTAGGCCATGTTGTGGCAAAATTCCAGGGAAAAGCTATTTAGCAATGGTAAGAAAAGTATGAATAATAGCAGAACTGGGATGAAAAATTTTATTTGGTGTAAATATAATACAAGATTATGGTTTTCTTAGCTGCAGAAATGAACTATTATCTTTGGCAATAGTATTAACATAACACGGAAAACTGTGGTATTCAGACAAATAGCACTTGTGCAGCAAGAAATTTCACTCGGCTTTGCCTCGTAAAAAGTTTCTCGCTCCACTCATGCTTAATCCCGAATACCACTAATTTCCGTGCTATTATAATCTCCAAATAAGTCTAGAATAAAAGAGTTATGGTCTATATGTTTTTAACAAGTGGCACATTGTCCTCTAGTCAGTATAGCTAATAAGCAAATAGCAAAACTTTACTGCTACCTTAGACCACAGACATCAGAAGAATTAATACATTATAACAGATGAAGAACAATAGATGCAATTTTAGCAAATAAATTAATTTCATAGTTAGCTACATTAATTATTATTAAATATTTTTGGCTCTAGAAAAACCGTCTTCGTTGGGGAATAATTACTGCAAGTACATAGAATCTCTTTAAAAAATAGAAGTAAGCTACTAAGATGATGATAAGGTCACAAGTTCTAATTATCATGACACAGTTAGTGTAAAATAAACCCGTCTAACTAGTCTGTGAATCATTATTGATGATCCTTACCAGATAGTTGGTTATGTAGTAATGCTGTACTTACCATATCTTGAGAGTTAATTTTAACTTCATGAACTTGTAATATTGAACTGACTTCATCTTTCCTCCCCATTTCACACGCACGACAGAGACAGAAGAATGCCTAGTGCAGTTTGTGTGTACATTTGTGCATGTGTATTTGTTCTGTAAGTTTTTGGACTAAATTGAGATAAGGATTTAGCTAATTTATTACGTACACAATTATTAACCACTCCCAAATTAATTATATAGCGTAAGTCACTTGCCAAATCTTCTGAATTGTATACGCTCTTGTGGTAAATGCATTCTTCATTCATCCACATTGCAATTTGCTTATTGCTAGTGAAGTACTCGGTCACACTTCTCCCTTTCTGTGAGATTGTTTCGGACACATTTTTGGGCACCTTCCATGCTATTTGTGATTCCCCTGCAATGTCTTGTGGAATGGCAGTTGTTGGGTGGAGAGAAAATTGATTCCGCAGAGATCTCCATAGATGTTTCAAGTACTGAAGGTTTTTATCTTTAATTGATGTTTCCATTTGAACAATCAATACTTTGGAGGAGGAGCTTTCATGCAAATCATGTGATTCAGAAGAAATTTTTCCAAAAATAAGTTCTCTAATTGATTTTTGTGCTATAATTTCGCTGATATTGATGGCTTCTAAAGACTTCATGAGGTTCCCTTCATACTTGCTTAACAAAAGGCGATAATCTTTGTCATACTTGAAAATGGATTCCAGTGTCATTTCCAATGGGCTGTAATGCCATATGCTGATTTCACCTAATCTTTGTGCCTTCTTGAAATAAGCAGCAAAATCATTAGTATTCTTACTAATTTCATTCGAGAATAGACTACTAGCATGTTTTAAAAATTCAGGTAACTTTACATTCCTCTTAATCAGGAGTTGGTCAATCTTTTCAAGAAGGTCCTCCCATGGTTTTGCTAAGTCAGCAGAACTCGTTGAAATAGATGATGAACCTGCAAAGTTTGTCAATACAGGAAGATAACCAAATGACACCATTGTCACATTATCTACCAGTAGCTAGTAGCTCTGTCATGAGAACAAAAAAGGAGAAAAAACATAAAATAATAGAGGTGAAAAGAAAAAGGTGAGAGATCTTACAAATTGGGCATGCAGAAAAAAGATTAAAGAGAGAAGGGGGAAGAAGATAATGTAAATAAGGAACATAAGATAAAGTGAAGCAAGGAGCAGAATGTAAAGGAAGATGGGCAGAAAATTAAAAGAAGAGAAATATTTTGGAAGAAGTAAAGTAAAAGGAAAGTCTGTTCTGCAATCCACAGTCTATACAACTAAGCTACTAGGCACCCCTACACTTCAAATGCATAATTAGCCAGTTAAATACCTCCATATACTCAGCTCCATTAAGTATATTCAGCCTCATTATGTCACATGACTATTAATCTCTATCAAATCTTTTTAGGCTGCCTTTGCTAAGATATGATGTTGACAGATGTTTGACTGACAGGATGAATACTGTAATCCAAACATGCGTGCTCACTGGGTATCTTACATGTGCACACAGTTGCTCAGGGGGGGAAATGATTATTAAGCCAAAACTTGGGTAGACATGAAGCATTTACCTGTACTTGTTTGCGAACATCCTTGAATAAGTTCAGATCTGTCTGATGAAATGCTGAATGCTTCTCCACTTTCAATTTTTTTAGCAAGAACATCTTCATGGCTTAACTTAAGTGACTCAATCAGCTCTTTCCAAGAAGGATGCCCAGTTTTGAACCAGAAATATCCTGTATAGTCATGCCTGTTGTAGGCATAATCTGGTCTGGTGTTTATGAAGTCTAGAATCATTTCCACATTGGGGTGGTTGCGAATGAGTAGTTTCTGCAGATTGTTGAGGTTTTGTGATGACACTTGGCGGATCACTTGTTTTACCACATCTTTGTCACACTCTACAATTGAAATAAGACATGCAGTCTAGAGCAAGTTAAAGCACAAGTAAATAAATATTGTGGGGGGAGGGGGAAGGGGAAGTGGATGATAGTAATACATTTTTCTATATTGTGCAGAAATGTTTCACAGCACTTGAGGTGAAGTGAAATTGACATAGAACTGCTACCAGAGTTTTATTAAAGAAATTGATTATTATTTTTATTAGTCAGAACTGAATTAAGACAGAAAAATATAGAATTAACTATACAGTAAGTGTGGTGTGTGAATGTTGAGTATGCGTGTATTGGGGGTGATTGATTACCAAAAGATAGCTCAATGAATGAGGGATATATTCCTTGTATTACTGAGGCATAACTCTGATAATAACTAGTCACACCCTTGGGCGGGGGGAGGGGCGGGAATAACCCAATAAAGTTTCGTAAACATGTGACAAAATTATAATTACAAAACTACAGGAGGACACACAGCAAGAGAAGTTTAAGGACAAAATAAAATGGCTGAAGAAAGTGAACCTAATTGGAAGTGTATGTGTGTGTGTGTGTGTGTGAAACATAGAGCATGATAATGTGAGGGGAGGTGTTCGATTCAAATCAATGAAACAGTAACAAGTGTAATTGGTTAGGGGAATGAGGATAATTGAGAAAAATGTAGGACTGTACATATGGGTGAAAATGGAATGTTTGAGTCTGTGCTGTAAAGTGTGCTTTCAAAAGTTCAGTAGCTTTGGCAAGGCCTGAACAGCATGTGTAGTACTGGTTATATCAATCCTAGGAACTTACCACTTCCTGATTAGTGCTCATGAACTATGCCACATTGATACAGGTGAATAAATGCATTAGATAGTTGTGTAATAGTATTTCACCACAGCACGTCATATTGCTAAGAATTATGTCTAACATATTACAATGTTTGACTGTAACTTTTAAAAGAAACACTCATAAAAACACTGGAAAATTTTTAATACAATAATTCTACAACCACTTCTATAAAATATATTTTATAGAAAAAAGTTTGTCAGCATATTAATAACCAATACTACTGGTACTATTTAGAGCTAAAGAAGAAAATTCTACTATTGTATAAAATAATAGGAATTAATGGAATGGGATTAATAATTGTTATCAATATTAGGCAGACTATTTGTGGGTCTGGCCTCCGAGAGAGAGAAGATCAAGACATAAGAGAGAAGAAGAAAGACAGAAGACTAGGACTGAACTGAAAAGAGAGTCAGCATTCATTTATTATGTTATGGTGTGCATGCCCTTATAGTATAATTTTATAAACACTTAGCTAGCTAGAGGTCATTTTATTAGAGGTCACTTTTCAGAGGAATTGTCGTGCGTGTGTGTTTGATTTGTGCCCCGGTATGTGAACCGGATGTTTCTATCTTTTTGTGTGAGTGCATGCGTGGCCTAGTACAAAACCAAAGCCACGCATGTGCACAGTTAGTTCAGTAAAGACATCAAGTAGACCGAGTTAAAATCCTGTTCTCTTGTGCTGCCATTGTTACACAAGCTCCGGTGACCCCTAGCGCTATAAAGGGACTGGATAACTTGCGAGTAGCAGCAGCAGGATTCTGAATTCTGGTGGCAGCGTACCTTCCCGGAACCTGTTGGCGACCCAGAAGCTTCACGGCCACTTCGGTTGACAACCATTGTTCCTTCCCCATTCCCCCAGCAACCACACTATTGTAAACAAACTAATGCTATAAAGTTTTTTTGAAACTTCAGGTTTGTAGAGGTCTAGTGTAATGTCAGCTTCAAATCAATGTGATTTTGGGGAGGATTAAGAAATAAAAAGCATAATCTGATAAAAATAATAGATTACAAATTACAAACTACTTTCATTTTAAATATTGTTAACCTTAACACATACCCTGAGAATATTCCATCTCTGCATCATGAATTGCACAGGAGCAGCTTCCAGTTAGATCACTTTGAACCAGAGTTACTTCACATAAACAAGTTAATGGCTTCTGTCTGGATGTATAAGCTACAGTTATACAAACACAAGAAGATTACTCAGTCATCTTTTGAATCTCCTGGAAATACTTAGCTTCATTATCGATATAACAATAGGCTTATGTCAGCAGTAACGACGACGACGACAACCAACGACGACCGACGCGACGACGACGACGACAACCGACGACGACTGACAGTGTGTGTAATCATGAATAATTCATAAGCTTTGTACATTTCGGTAAAGCATGGTCACCTAATGATAGGTAAAGTGCCGTCAAATTCTAAAAAGCGGGCGGCGTAGGCTTCAAAAAGGAAGGCGAAAGTATACGAAAGAGAAGGTAAAAAGCGATTAAGCGTAACGAAAAAGCGGGTGGAAAATCGGCGAGGTAAGGCAGGGTATGGAAAGGAAGAGAAGGCAAAAAAACAAAAACAAAAAAAAACAGCGTTGAATCAACGAGTAAAGGCGGGGGTTAGTTTCCAAAGGAAGGCAAAGTACAAATAGGAGACTAAAGTTTCTCAAAGTAGGACAGAAATTCAGAAGCAGGATAGATAGACAAAAAAAGGGACTCCATGACTCATGAAGAAAAGCTGAAGATGGGAGAGGTGGGTTATAAGAAGTGTGACGGTTTCTGCCCCAACCTTAGCTACTAGAGCCACCGTCACACTTATCCCAGCCTAGCTAGCCCTGGTCAACAAATGTAAGAGTTAAATTTTAATTGACGATAAGATATGGAACAATCGAAATGAAGCTATTCTAACCTCTGTTAGACTGAACTTATTGACAAAAATCAAGGTAAGATATAGTCAAGATTCGTCGTAAACAACTTGGGGGGCGGTCCCTGACAAGAAGAGCAGAAGAGGGAAACTTATGTAACCTTAACCAATGCTAGAATGATAACTGAGTAAGATAACTTGTGCTACTGCATTCTTACTTTCCAATGCATCAAACGCCACTAGGGGCACTTGCTGGTATATTATATTATATTGTAGAGGCTCATTCCTTTTTTATTAGCACATTGTATACGTATAGGTTACACCACGACATGGAGGTTGGTATGGGATTTATACAACCAAGGGCCAAAGGACCAAGAGTAGTGTAAATTCTGTACCGATCAAACGGAGGGGTGCAACCGACTTGTACCATGGCTCTAGGCTATAGGAACGCATCTAATTTTGATTGGACAGTTTATTTATTCACCTTATGGTGGGTATGAAATACATTCACTTTGAACTGAGTAATCTGATTGGACAGTTTGAACATACCATGGTACAAATATATTATGTATGTATAATAAATGTACATGACATATTGGGGCAGTGCATATTGACAAGGATAACCATTCAGTGCTAGGGCACCAGGAATATGTAGTTTACAATGAAAGTAGAGTTTCGTATATCTTATTCAATTATTAGCAATACAAGAATAAATTTGACAAAAATAGGTTTTCAGATTATATAATATAATATATATATAGCTATATTAAAGGTATACTACTTTATGTTAATCTAGCTATGTAGAAACAGTAATTATCCTCTGGTGCGTCTTCCACTGTCTCTCTCTTGCATCCACAGTCAACTTCATAAATTTAGAAGTGAATTCTAAGGCATTATTTAGTGAGGACTTTATAGCTCCAGATGACCCCATCTTTTGACAATGATGAATAAAAACAACAACTAATACTAGTTATTAACAGAAGCTAAGATCATTCATCTTTGTTATCACTTACCTCACTGGCCTCTTTAAATCTTTGTGGATATTTAGCTTCTATAGACCTGTAAGCTTCTCTGTCCATTCGTAATGATAGATCAATGATGCTATTATCATTCTGTAGATTATATATATAATATATATATATATATATATTGATAAAATCAATGGAGGAAAGCTAGCTACTACAGTGGGAGGTAAGTATACCACATCTCTGTGATCCAGGTCTATGTGTTCTCCATTGTGATACTCCAGGAAATAGTTGAATAGATGGATATGGCCACCTAGCAAAGCAAAATGGGGAGCTGTCCAGTTAATATGCTGCATTTCAAGAGTTAAAATTAAATAGTTATATACAAAATATCAGTAATTGTTACTTCTTCCTGAATTTTCACATCAGCGAATTTATGAAGTAGCTCTTTAGCTATTTCCAGGTGTCCAACTTTTGCAGCATACATCAGTGGAGTTACACCATCCTGCATCATGCACACACACACACACACACACACATGCACAACATGGTGTAACAAGGTAGCTATTATTTCATCCACCATAATATTCTACCTTGTCTTGAATATTCACTGCAGCTTTTTCTGTCAGGCAGAGATATCTCACCACACCGAGGTGTCCATTATACGAAGCTATGTGTAACAAAGTATTGCCATCCTGCATTGCAATGATT
>WLWI01002444.1_pt1 | contig 16047 bp, 16 predicted proteins | sample 6701501 | NCBI WGS metagenome assembly WLWI01 (sample SAMN12718690, study PRJNA515312) | sponge metagenome | isolation source: marine sponge | host: Mycale hentscheli | place: New Zealand: South Island, Marlborough, Capsize Point | collected 2014-11-01
GGGAAAAACAAAAGAAAAAAAAAAAAAAAGAATGACATGACACCAACGGTCCCCCCCCCCCCCCCCCCCCAGGTGGCAAGTACATTGAAATGAAATGTACAGCTTGCATCAATTTCCTTTGACAAATATCCTGTTTCCTTCTCAAGATCAATTCCTGCCTCACATGAGCATCTCAGAAATCAGCTGGAAGGAAGGGGTACAGTGGGTATTATATAATGAAGGAGAGAGAATAACACAACAACGCTGTATTCGTTAACTTCAGTCTCGACAGTCTAAACTTAATAGCATTTTCTCCACTTTTCAAGCACTTGAAAAAGAGTATATATAAACGTGTATTTTCTCGTAAGCGTGAGAAGGGTAATGAAGTGGATGGCTATAAAAATTTAATCAGATATTTAAACTTCCAAGTTAAAATACCTAGTGGGATTACTTGTGGTGTAGCGCACAATTATTCATGGAATGCTTTGTTTTTGTTGTTGTTTATCTTACAGAATTTCACGGCCAACTCTCCTCGCTGCTATCCCAGCGATGACACGACTCAAACTTGCCCTCAGGCCGACTTGCAGAACCCTGCGGCCAGACTCATCAGCACATCTGATGTGAGTGTACATCGTGGTGGTCCAGGTTACTGTGTATGAAGTTAGTAAAGTTTGGTGTGGTGTGTATTGGGAGCACATGTGAGCTAATTAGGTCTCGTGGGGTAAGGGAGGGGGGGGGGGGGAATCAGCGCTACATGCAGGAACCAAGTCTAGGAGAAGCAAGAGCAACTTTCAGAGATGTTGGGAGGCCAATGAGCTAGTAAGATACAGAGTCTGTTGTGGATAAAGAGACTCTGCAGTGCTTAAAAAAGTATGCAGACTGTGCTGATTTCATTGCATAGTCAAAAGCAGCTAAAGTGGGGGCAAAGGCTTGCGAAAGGGGGGCGGGGGCCTTTGCCCCTCTGTAAATGTAGCCCTGATAATGGTTTTATTTGTTGTAATGGGTCTGTATACTTTACCATTTCCCCCCTTTCTTTCCTTCTTGCTTACAGGAGGTGTTTACTCCTACGGTTCAACTCATTCCATCCTTCATCAATGTTGAGGTCCGCCCCCAGCAGTTCTCTACTTTTAACATCCAAGTTCGCCCAGCCAGAAACTTCCCCATTGACCTGTACCTTCTCATGGATCTGTCTTTCTCCATGAACGACGACCTTATGAACCTCCAAGCTCTGGCATCAACACTAGGTAAGGGGTCGACCCCTTCCAGCATCAACTGCAAACTCTCTTATGTGTGTGTGTGTGTGTGTGTGTGTGTGTGTGATTGGCTTTGAGGAAATTGGCCTTACAGCATCTAATTTTTTTTCCCTACTAGTATGTTGCACTGGCCTCAGGATGGTGTCCTCCTAATTTGGAAGCTGTAGCACAAGCCGTCTTCGCCCTACAATAATTCATTATTTTTGTTCAATTTGTTGTTGCTGATTTTGAGAAAACTCCGCCTAAAGGAGTTGCTAAGGCTAGTGGGCGTGTCTTGTACTATTCCGTATATATCATGTGTCTCCGTGACACTAACAAAAACTCATCCCGGCTTCATTTAGGCTCTTTGGGAAACTATTCTCAAGTTCTATTGTTGAGAGTATACGGGTTATCTAAACAAGTTCTCTAGGTAAGGGAGTGGCCAGGCAAAAACCTTTCACAACAACGCTCTGTACACAAATCTAACTTGCAAATCTTCCTAGCCTCGTAGCATGAGTTCTAAGACTCACCAGAGCTTAAAACTGAGCCAAAAACTAGAGCTAACAGTTATTTATCCAATTCCGCTATAAAAAAAAATTTTTTAATTGACCACAAGTAGGACTTTACCAGTGTATACTGAAATGAATCATTCACCGCATTTAGGCTAATTTTTCCAAAACCGGTCACACATATTATTAATTATTTATTTATGGTGTCTTCATTTATTTTTAGCTACCCGGATTCAAGAACTCTCTACCAATTTCCGCATTGGCTTTGGCTCATTTGTCGAGAAACGCCTGGGGCCATACACAACTCTAGTGGAAACCGTGCGTAACAACCCTTGCCCCGGCCGTAGCCCTCCATGCCAGCCCACCTACTCCTACAGGCACTCTGTATCACTCACTAATAACAGTGATGAGTTTGAAGTAAGTGCAAAACTCAACTAGGTAAGGAGGGAAAAGGTTGGAATTGTAGTGAGAGAGAGAGAGAAAGAGGTGTATGAGCTATGGGAATAGGAACTGATATAGGAGGGAAAATGATTCCAGGTTTTCCAATTGTTAGTTCATTCATTCATTCATTCATTCATTATTTCACTACTTCGCTATTTCATTCATTTGTGTACAATTGTATGGTCCATTCTGTTATAGCGTCGAGTACAAGAGCAGATCATATCTGGTAACCAGGATCCACCAGAGGGCGGGTTTGATGGCTTCCTACAGTCCATCCTGTGCAGTAATGTGAGTTAGAATACACTCGACACACACACACACACACACACACACACACACACACACACACACACACACACACACACACACACACACACACATGCATAAATATATACATACACACATACATACACACATAAATACGATGCATACATACTCAAATATACCAGGAATAATTTTAGGCCTTTTAGAGGGACATATGCTGTCCCGCCCCCCTACAAATTATTATGACCTTTATGGTAACATTTGCCTCAAAATTTTGATCAATTTTATGAAATTAGAAACCCCTGAAATGTAAAAATATGTTGATTGACCCCTCTCAAACTAAAAATACCCGGCTCATATGTTAGTCTATAAATAGCCAACTGGTATGATGTAATGAAGACTGAAGTTAAGCCTAAAATATTTCCCATATTTTTATGGGTCAACTGCTAAACACAGTGCATCAAGGTGAAGAAATGAGACCATCAGTTGCATATAAGATTGAGTGAAGATGTTTTATTTCGTGACAATTCTTGTAACTATGGTAATTCTCATGTTTGTGGTGTTGTAGCTGATTGGGTGGAGATCTGTGTCCAGGAAACTCCTCCTCTACATCACTGACGCTGGCTTCCATACCGCTGGAGATGGCAAAGTGAGTATGTTTACATGAATATATGGTTGTATTTGTAACACGTCTTTCAGTTCTATTAATAGAATGCGCTATTAATAGCAGCTACTGGCAGTTATAGTATTCTTCATGGCATGACTTTTACATTATATTGCATCTAATTCTCATTCCCTATTCCTGTTCTGTTCCCTGCAGCTGGGCGGAGCCGTCCTTCCGTATCCTTATTCTTGTCGCCTTCCAGATTCCGTGGGGAGTAATTCATTCGTGTCCTATGAAGATGCAGAAATTTACGACTACCCATCAGTGGGCCAGATAGCACGGGCCTTAAGAGAGCAGGAGATTATCCCTATCTTTGCAGCTACCAGTAGCCAACAGCCCCTCTACGAAGTGAGTCAACAGGAAGTTAGCCCTTTTGGATCAGTGAGATTGATTAATTAGTTAATGAAAAGACCTTGTAGTTACGAGGTGTATACATCCATGCAGGGCTGAGTTTACCTTTCCTGTTAGTCTCATGAGCTTACCCATCACCCATCACTCTGTGATAGTCAGAAAATATAATTAAAACGCTCTCTTTACAGTATACATAATACAAACAGTACACATTACAATGAAACACTAGAAAATAGTTATGACTGTGTAAATTTTAGTCATCCACAGGTTAAATTGTATAGACTCCACCTATTGTTTCCACCCATTTTGCACAGACTCCACCCACTATCTCCACCCATTTCCTCTCATATTTTTCCTATCATTCTGGCATTATCCTGCTATGGTTGAATGCAACAAAGTCATTCTCTTCCAGACATGCATATGTACATATTAGGACCTACTACTCATTTTGTGGTGGTGTGTGGTTGTTTGTGCAGGCTCTAGCGAGAGAGTTGGGACAAGGAGCGTTTGTGGGCACTCTTGACGGCAACTCTGCCAATGTAGTCACACTTGTGGAAAACTTGTACAATGTAAGTCATTTTGTTCTTTTAAATTGTTGACTGTAGAAGTTGTCTTTTGCACAATCTCTGTATTGTTTAATGAGTTATGCAAGTCCTTAGCCAGCTGATGTAACTATAATGTATGTACAAGAGTTTCTAGGAATGAATGTTTCAGGTAAGCAGTGTTGGTGGCTTAGTCAAAACACTATATAGAATGCAGCTGTAAAAAAAATGGTGGAAAACTGGTTGCTTGATGGTGCTTGCTGTAAAAGACAACTTCTACAAAAATATTAGTTGTTTTTTTTTTGTTTTTGTTTTTTGTTTTTTTTGTTTGTTTGTTTTTTTTACACTAAAGCATCATCTTGAGAGCTTGTACAAAAATCAGGACATTCTATTGGATGAACTGTTTCTTCATTTTTTTCTAGAAGTGAGGTTAGCGAATGGGAAAGATTAAAATTGTTACACGGTTCACCGTAACCATCGTAATTTACCAATTGCCGTATCTTTTACTCCATTTGTTTTTTGTTGGTCTTTTGTTTGTTTATTTTATGGTGCAATGGCCGAATTCAGAATTGTTTTATGGTGGAGCTGTATATATTGGGAGTGTGGATGTGGCATGATAGTAGTGCATGTGATAGTGCAATGATGACTTTTTGTGGCCTTACCCGAACACAAGCTAGCCTGAGGGCAGGCCTGGTTGCCCCAACTTTAGTGTTACTTTCTCCACTGCGTAGCAGTGCATAGCGGATTATGAAAGCCATTAAAGGGCTACACTAATTTTCTTCAGAACCGTTAAAAGGCCAGTTCTCTTCAACTTCAGCGTGCTGCTGCACAATGTGCTTGTGCTAACTGCGAGTTCTCCTTTTAGCTCATCATTCATACATACTAGAAAATGGATTCCATGAAGTCAGCTAATCAATATAAGGGGCTACAGTCTCCTCAAGTTTGTTTGTTTTGTTTTGTTTTTTCATTGTTTTTGTTGTTGTTTTTTTTGTTTTTTGTTTTTTTGTTTGTTTTTTCTGCTGTTTCAACAGCTTTTTGAGACGGTTTTGTGACATTTTTAGCTAACCTCCCTAGCTCATTCTATTCTCTGATCATTTCTATTTTGTTCAACAATTACCGTGTAATAAAATGTTGATAAGCGTGTAGTGTATTAGTAGAAAAGCGTACATGTACGTCAATGGCCAATTGAATTGAAGACATAGATATGTTTAGAACATTGCTAGTCACATGTGAGCAATCTGATTGGTCCGTTGCATGAATCTGTTCACTTGCTCTGCGGCATTTAGAAGTCGATTAAACCAGACGCTTGTTGCTACACTCTCGGATTTATTGTCATGAATTTGTTTGTTTGTTTCAACTGTTGCTACTGTCTAACAACAGTTAGATTCTGGTGGTGGATTGGCAATGTCTAGGAATCGTTGGCCGCCGGTAGTCCTCATTATGCTTGGATGATGCTACAGCTCAAGGCCTCGTGCAGATTCACGATATCTTCATCAGCTATTATAGTTTATATGCATGCCTCACAAAGATGAGTCAGCTTTGCTGAATGATATTGAGATTATGAATGAATCTATACTTACATGTGTTTAATTAGTCTAATTATAGCGTGTTGGCAAGCTTGCTCACTGTTTGTGTTTAACCACACCCCTAATTATACAAATGTGTCTTTATTGCAGACTATTTCTCAGCGAGTGTTATTTGAGCAGGAGCCTGTGCCTGGAGTCAGTGTGCAGGTCACACCCACTTTCTGCCCTACCCCAGGAGTGTAAGTGAGACATATGTCTATTGAGCATGTGCAATGAACTGTATCATCAGCTTCATGGAATAACAGTATGTACAAACCTGTAAAGGATTTACTCGAGTATAGAGCAATCAGTTGTAACTAAGAATTTTAGTTGCACGGACCATTATGTGTATTAATTATAGAATCAATAATGGTATCTGTGAGGGGCTCCAAATAGAAGACACTGCAAACTTCTCAGTAGCTGTCACCATCAGTGAATGTACTCCAGAATTAATAGCAGGAGGTCAAAGGTCAGTGAGTGTCTCCTGGTTTATATATAGCTTGTATGCAAAGTATATAGCTACTTATTGCACAAGTCAACATGCAATTATGGGGAGATATTTCAAGAGCACACTGAAGTATTTTCACGAGCCCCAAAAGTGAGTGAAAATACAAGCAGGAGAGTGAAATGTCATCCCCATATTATACAATGAGTGTAATCATTTGTTTAATTGTAAGTTGGATATTGTTTCAAAACAATGAAACAGTGTGCTTCAATTATAATGATCAATATTTTAAGTTCATGCTAGATTCTAATACTATATTAATTACAGCATACTACATTATTATTATTGTCTAGAATATGTTATGGCCTCTTTTCAGTATATTTCCCATTTGATGGTTCCAGGTAGTTCAGACAAGCTAAAAAAAAATGGTACACTTGTGATTCTTTCAAGATTTATTCCTTTTTTATTTTTTTTAATTTTTTTATTTTTATTTGTGCATGTGATATTGTAGAGTGACTGTCCGTGCCATTGGGTTTGGCTCATTTGACGTCCTGGTCAATGCTACTTGTGGGTGTGACTGCGAGAGTGTACTGGTGAGTCACAAGAGGTCCAGTGTTTGCTAGATTATTGGTAAAGGGTGGAAAGATATGGAACTGTGCCATCAGTATATAGTTGAAATAGAATGCAGTAAACGTCAGAGTTACAGACAGAGTTTTGTGAATACTGTGTCCTGGGGGGGGGAGGGGGGGTGGGGTTCCAAAGGCATGTTTTTGTGGTTAAAAATTGTTCGTGTGATTAAGGGGCGTACCCCCTTCCTATAATGAACCAGAGATATTCAGCAAATCATCAGCACAATCTGAGCCATGAACACTGTAGGTGTAGATGGCAGGATTGTAAGAGTTCTATATGTTGTGCATATCCTGTTCTTTTCGCAGTCTCCAAACAGCAGTGAATGCTCCATGAATGGCACTCTTGTGTGTGGAATCTGTGACTGCAATCCTGGAAAGTAAGTCTTTGCTGACATGGGTACTGGATAATGATGATGACTATGATTATGGTTGTTTCAGTTTTGGGGAGATCTGTCAATGTGATGCCCTCAACCAGGGAACCATGATCGCCTGTCCGTGAGTTCTCCCAATCAGATTCCATATTCATTCATTCATTCAATGTTTCATTCTTATATCCAGTGTGAGCACAACTGGTCAGCAATGCAGTGGGCGTGGCACTTGTACCTGTGGTATATGCAACTGTCAGTCTGACTTCTTCGGCCCAGCGTGTGAGTGTGACCAGAGAGACTGTGTGAACCAAGACAACATGCTGGTATGCTCAGGACAAGGGACATGTGGCTGCAATGGTCAGTGTGTATGCAACATTGAGCCAGTTTCAAAGATGCCCTACAAGGGAGACAGAGGACTCTGCGAGTGCACACCCAACACACAAGGCTGTCGAGACCCTCTTAACAGAACGGTGAGTTTGCAGATGGCAACAAAGTTATCTATTAACATCATTTTGTTGTAAAGGATGGCTCGGTTCCAGGAGTTTATTCAATTCATAATTACTACTCCCTTACGTTAATTTCCTATGAGATGACGTTTACAGATCTTTCTTCTTCTTTTTTTTAATGGTATGGTATCCAAATATTTCAGTTTCAACAGGAAATTTAGACAGGATTAAAATCACTGCTTAAAAATTAATAAAGTTTCAGTTTTTACTTCCTCTACCTCCCTCCTCCTGTGAAAAGCAACATGATAATTGATTTTTTTTTTTTTTTTTTTTTGTAAAATTGATTTTCTTTTTGTTGATGAACATTTGCTAATGTATGAGACTAACCCATTAATTCATGCATATTATGTGCACTAATTGTAGGGATTAGTAATAATACTTTACGATAATTTTCTAATTGCAGAGCATCTGTAATGGGAATGGCATGTGTGGCTGTAATGGCATGTGTGAATGTACCAGTCCTTACTTTGGCCAGTACTGTGAACTTTGCTCCGGCTCTTCTGTATGTCTGGAGACCAACTGTGAGTCCAACCGAGCATGTGCAAACTGCATCCTCAACATCATTGCGCCGAAAACCGAAGAAATAAATACGGCTGATTTTTTCAAAGACGCCAGTAACCTTCCTGCTGGATCTAATATCACCATGGATGATGTCAACAATGTCATCCAGGGAATACTGCCAGCTGGCACGTGTGCTGACATGTGTCCCTCTGGAGCTATCATTATCAACGGTTCCAATAGTGGGGAGTATGTAATTGAAGGTAAGGTGTATTCAGTAGATATATACTGTATGTGTGTTTAGCAGACTGTATTCAGATATGTTAGGGATTTCTTTTATAGTACTCTGAGTTGTTTTGAGTTTTAGAGAGATTGTTGTAGCAACTATTGTTGAAGTTTGAGTTGAAGTTGTGTGTGCTCTGCATACTACTGAACTGTTCACTGCCAGGCATGCAGTGAAACAGGTACAACATGAGTTCATAGAATCTGTACAAAGACTAGTTTAAACCTTTTTCTCTGGTTTGGTTAAAAAACAAGAAAAAGTACAAGCATTTTGTGTTCGCAAGTTGTCGAACCTTCAGAAATTGCTTTAGTAAGTGTATTTTTATAGTAAGATGAATTATTTGAATGCACATAAGAGATGTGCAATAGGTGACACATCTCATATTAATTACTTGGTATGATGGGCTGCTTGTCTTATCTTATTCAGACCGACCTGCAGTACAGTGTGAAGAAGTGAGAGACCTCTGCACGTACCAGTATTATGTCGCCATTATTAACCGTGACTTCACAGCAGTTCATGTGGCATATGACAGAAGTAAGGACAGGTGGTGTAAAAGTCAATCATAATTGTACTGTATGCAAAGGGTGGTTAGAATAATAAATTATTATTATCATATTTTATTTATATCATTCTACTATTACTATATTGTTATTGTTAGGTTGTCCACAGCCCAGAGCAAGTACTGCCCCTTGGATTATTGCAATAGGTCTTATTATTCCTCTAATAGTGCTGGGAATATTGGCCCTCATTCTGCTGAAGGTCCTCTTACTCATTATCGTAAGTGATTATCCATCAAGTATTGGCCTCTATAGATACTTATGGCGTAAAAAACTTAATTTTACTAATTTTGAGTGTCATATTTACATATCTTTAAATGATATATTTATTGCAGGATTACATTGAAGTTCAGAAATTTGAGAAAGAACTTGCTAAAACTCAATACTCTAAGGTGAGTAAGTTAATGATGAGTGTGTGCCTGCTAGGTTTAAGAACAGGGAATGTGCTGTTTATGCTCTCAGGATTTGTTACACTTAAACATATACAGCATGTTTCAATGTTTTCTTTGTGCTGGCTGAAGATTGAATTAAGAGTGATTACTTGCATCTTCTCTGAGAAATGTTGACTCATGTACAGCATTCCACGAGTTTTAAAACAAGCTGTATACCTGTTGTTTTGTTGTTGTTGTTTTATTTGTTTGCTTTTTTTTTTTTAACAGAGTCTGTAAATTCCTTGAGAGACTGTCAGTGAATATCTGTTATGATACTGGTTTGTGTGTCTTTCATTTGTGTAGAATGAGAATCCTCTGTATAGAAGTGCTGCAAAGGACTACAAGAATCCTATTTATGGACAGTAGCTAAATTCAAGCTGTCATTTATTTTTAGTCACATTTTCTATAAAACAATCATGTTGATGTTCTTTTTAGTGTCAGTACAGTATGCAAGTTTGCAATTTTGTAATCTAGTCACTCTTATATCAATGTATGTCATTGCAATCATCAGTGAATTGATATTTTGTAAGTATTTAAATCGTTTAAATCATTGACTTGTATGCCTTTCTTGAGCATATTCTGTTATTAGACCCATAATAATAGCTTCTAATACAGAAAAGATGTAATTGTTTTTGTTGTTGTTTGATTTAATTTTGTTATTTTTGTTGTTTTTATATTTGTTTCATTAACATTTATAAGATAAAGATTTAGTAGCCTTATTATGCATGTCGGGAGGGGAACATTTTATTTACCCCCCTAAAGTGATATTAAGTGAACATAATAACAGGCTAGCTTGTCATCATTATTCTCAGCATGCACTTAAACACAGCTGGCATTTAGTTTGTGCTGATTTATACACAAGGCCACAGCAGGAAAATTTCCTGTTTCCATCCAGGAAAAGATATAAAATTCAATGCACATGAGCGCTACAATTACAGCTGTGAAAACATGACCGGGCGGGGTCATAGAATCTTCTTTTTCTAGTCAAGTGAGCTGTATAGTGAAGTGCAGTAGTTGATCTCTAGCTAGTTGGCCATTAGTTTATGTGACTGTATCAGTTCCTGCTAGAGGATTAATTTCTCTTGGAAAATGTTCCTTTTGTTGGAAAACATACTTTTGTGAAGTGATATAGTAAAGGGTCTAGCATGCGAGACTATACTTATGTGCCATTTTAGTATTTCATCCCTTCCCCCCCCCCCCCCCCCCCCCCCCCCCCCCCCCCACAACACACACACACACACCTTGACCTTGAAAGGAAGCCACCCATCGGATGATGCTTCTCTGTCACAAGTGGACAGACTAAATCACAGTTATTAATGTTTCTGACGAGTGGTGACACATCTGTGTCTATCAATGTCTTGCTTTTATCAGAATGCTCTCTCACACACACTATATACACTGGTATGGCTTATCTGTAGCTGTACTGCTACCACTGATCTCAATACTGTCTTCCACACGTGTCCTTCTTCTCTCATCCTCTGCCACTCTAGCCTCAGTCACATCCTCGAGTCCTGCCCTGCAACTTCTCCTCCAACCACTCCTGTCCTGTGCCAACTGATACCACCTCCTCTCATCAATATTAAACCTTTTCAAATCTTTTCTGATACGATCTCGCCATCTCATTCTGGTCCCATGTGCAGGGCGGCGCTGAGGCAGCCAACCAAACAGTATCTTCTTGGGCAGTCTGTGCTGTTAAAAATAGGGTGCATGGGAATCCCATTTTGAGGTGTCCAGGTAACACTGGCTGTACTACTCCTCATGGGGTGTTTCCATTTCACCTAGAGGAAGTGTTCAGGTACACCCCCGTACACCCTTCATTATACCAAATGGAGTGTTGTGATGCGCCCATGTTCAAGGACCAAGTGTTCTATGCACCAAATATGGTGTTATTGATACTCTCCAATGGGGTGTTGTGATACTCCCTTAAACTAGCTACTACAACACTCCAAATGGCGTTCACAATACTCACTTTATAGCCATATATTTTAGTGTATAAAATTTATTCCAGTAATCAGCAAATGCAATAAATATTGGTCCGTGACATTGTATCTGTGTGATAGGTGAAGAATTAACTGTTCATGAATGAATGAAGATGCTCAGGAGATCTTCATACAGCCAGGATGATTAGAACTGTTCATCACTCATGTCAGCAGTGATCTACAAACAGCAACAATAAACAACAACAAAACATAATGGTAATTGACTTTGGACCAGTGTTGGGTCAAGCCCTGTAATTAAGAACTTAAGTCCAAGCTCAAGCCTTTATAGATTTTTAGAGCTTAAGCCCAACCCCATCAATTTCAAATCGGACTTAAGTCCAAGCTCAAGTCTTTATTTATTATTCATTTATTGTGAAAGAACAATGAAATTACATAATTCAATAAACAAAAAGGAAATGACTTTATAAAAGTTACTAATATTGGTTGTGGTTAATAGCCTATTAGGAAAGTGTTATTGTCTACTAATATTGATTATTTGCTTCCATTCAGCAAACAACTATCAATCAATTGAGCTAAAGCTCAAGCCCAATATTTTGTGATAGAGCTTAAGTCCAAGCTCAAGCTCTTGATCATTTTTACGAAATGGTCAAGAGCCTCTTCAAGCCTTGACAAACCTCCTGGGCGCCTTATTGCATATAATTTTTATTAACGCGTACGCGCAGGTATAAGGAAAACCATGACGTACTATTCCGTCGAATTTTATTAGCCTAGCATGGCTTCGTGGCTGAGTGCAGACGGTGTTGTTAGTTTGTTGTTCGACGACGAGTTTAGATTATCTGAAGCAGAGAGCGATGAAAGGGACTTGCAAGAGAGCAGTACATATATTTTTGCTTTCATTGGATCTCCAACAGTTACTTTTAGGGAAGTGGAAGCTTTAGAAGATGCTGTGCATTCTTCTGATGATAACACTTGCAATGGGTCTGAATCTTCAGATGCTGAAGGTGAGTCATAAACACTGGGAATGTCTTAGATAGCTGTGCTTAGCAATGCAAGGATAGTTAGTTCTAGGTTTAGCTAATAGAGCATAGTAATCTCGTATTCAATGCTCCTTTTGCAAGTAATGAATGTAACTGTTTTTTGAAATATACTCTTACAGATTTTTCATTATAAGCAACATTTTTGTAAAACTTTAGATTTTTCATTATAAATATATAATTCAATCATCTAGATGTAAATCACGTTTATATTAAAATAATTCAGTAAATGAAACATTATTAAATTGTTGTGGTTTGTTGCTAGGCAACATACATGCGTGTACTACATGAATATATATGGTTGCTAGGTACTTTTTTAATTTGTTATGATTTTTTAAATCTATTTTCTTTTTTTTTTAATCTAAGCTCAACTGGGCTTGACCCAACACTGCTTCGGACATTCCACACCTTTTCCCAAATCTCAGCATGTCATACTATTTTCACAAGTAAATTTAAAATAAAAATTTTATTGCACTTATATAAAAATGACGACAACAACAATAGTAATGTTTAGAAGACAGCAAGGACCCAACTTTGTTTATTATAATTACATGGACATAATAGCATTTGACACTCAGGTCATGTCCATTCCCACACTTTCTCTTGAAGTCTTTATGAAGTTCACTGACACTCTCATTTAACCTATTAGGATCATATCAATACTATATGATTGGAAACATTCTACTAAGTGTATTTTGTATTATTTGTGTACAAACTGACTGTTCAGTTCCCTACCAGTCTTACTGCACACTTCATGTAATAGCTAAGAATACTCTAAAACATTTCTCTCTCCTCCCCACCATACACTCACACACAAAGTGTTTGCATTCTCTCCAATAATAAAAGGAACATGAGGATCGAGTAATCTTCAAATATAGCTTAAGCAAGGATCATTTACTAAAATAAAGTGCCCATGATACCGACCTTTATGAAGTGCCTGTGACCCTTTACCAATATAAAGTACCCTTTACCAATATAAAGTACCCTTTACCAATAATAGTGCCCATGAAACTGAAGTGCCTGTGACCCTTTACCAATATAAAGTGCCCATGAAACAGAAGTGCCTGTGACCCTTTACCAATATAAAGTCCCCATGAAACAGACCTTTATGAAGTGCCTATGACCCTTTACCAATATAAAGTGCCCATGAAACAGACCTTTATGAAGTGCCTGTGACCTTTACCTATATGAAATGTCTATGATACAGATCTTTCCAAGGTCTTGCAGGATCAGAAATTGTTTACCTAAGTGCCTATAAAACACAGACTTTACCAAGTGGAATCAGAAAACTTTAATAAGGTAAAGGTTCACTGAAGTCATTTTATAGGGATCTTCAGTGGGATCAGAAACAGAACTGTATACTTATCAAGCAAGTGCTATATGATATAGGCTGCCAATTACTGCCTACCCTAGTAGAAATTTCTTGCAAGATCATGACAAGAATCATACAAGATTCAGGCATGAATCTTGTCAGAATCATGCTAGAATCTTGACGGATCATGCTATGTTTTCGAACATTCCTTGCATGTTCTTCGCAAGAATCTTGCATGATCTTTGCAAGAATCTTGCATGATATTTGCAAGAATCTTGCATGATATTTGCAAGAATCTTGCATGATCTTTGCAAGAATCTTGCATGATCTTTGCAAGATTCTAGCATGGTCTTCGCAAGAATCTTGCATGATCTTTACAAGAATCTTGCACGATCTTTGCAAGAATCTTGCATGGTCTTTGCAAAATTCTGGCATGATCTTTGCAAGAATCTTGCATGATCTTCGCAATGATAGGATTAGATTCCTATTACAAACGCACAAGCCTAATGCAGCAGTCTCGTCTCTAAGATATATATATGTATCAAGTTTACATAGTAAACAACCAGTTTCCATTTTTTGTCAGACTTACGTACTAGCAAACTCAAACAGGCACCTTGTACACACTATTTGACTCTCATGTACCCAATCCCTTTACCAACCGCTAATCGCGTGTAGAGCTAGGTTCTAGGTTGGTAAAGGGTCTCGACCAGCGAGCCTAAGAAGAGTATGTGGTGGGTATTTGGCCGGATTTCAAACAGTCAGAAGACCCCTTCCCCCCCTCACTTTATTATGTAGCTTTTTTTTGTGTTGAGCTACCGGGGCGGTTACGGGGCTACTAGCTATACTGAACTCAGTCTCGGTAGCAACACCGTGGCACAACAGTGAGTAAAGCCTATTTAAAATCTAAGCTTACAACTTCTTACCCAATGCATAGATGATCCTTGTGTCTTACAAAGTTTGTTTCGAGTTCATGTTCAAGGGTTTTTCTACGCACCTGTGCTAGTCAATACGGGGTAAAGGTATTTACAACTACTTCATCTTAAACGGCTTCTCAAAGTTGTTCGGTAAAGCGTAACCTTTTCAATTACTATGGTAAGTTGATTCGTGCAAAGACAAATGCTGTTTTTACTTTCTTGAATTGCGTTGACACTTTTACCATAGCTGCATAGCAGAAATGCAATCTCAGGTTTTCTTTAAATGTCTTCTATTTTTTTTAAAGTATAAATAACCACATATACATATTTAGCTGTCTTGTTCTCAAACTTAGCTACCAAGCATGCCTTGAAATTCTTCATTAGAACTTTAAGTTCTTCAGCTTCCTTGTTGTTAGTGCTGCGAATAAAAACATTAAAATTTAGTAAAGCTAGCCACTATGAATATAGCTTGCACAATGACGCATAAAGTGTGCTTTATAGAATCTTGCCCACTAAATTGTGAACCACATCAGTGGAACACCCCATTTTTTACAGTGAATGCTCATCCATTCTTGCCAGGTGGCCCAGCCATCTCAGTCGTCTCACTATAACTATATCTTCCAGGGACTCCTCCATTCCAAACTGGCAGGCCACCTGGACACTGCTGATGAGCTCAGTCCTCTGCTGTGCTGACATGATGCCAACTATTTGCCTCAAGCATCAATGAAAGGCTTCCATCTTCTTGGTGGCATCGCGTTTGGTTGTCCGAGCCGTACAAGAGAACACCCAACACAACTGCCTTGTACACCATCCTCTTTGTCTTGTAGGACAAGTTGGAGTTGTTGAAGATTGGACTTTTAATTAAGGGCCCCAAAAGCTCTTGCTGCCGTGGCAATTCTCTCCCCAACCTCCATGCCCACTCCTCCATTTGCCTCCAACATGCACTGACCCTAGGTACTTGAAGTTTGTCACACATTCCACTTCTCCACCTTCCAGCATTATCGGCTTCGCCTCATCTTCAGTACCCAGAGCACCTGCAACAAGTTTTGTCTTCCTCACACTCAAAGTCAATCCCCATGCCTTGATCACTTTCTCCAACTCCACAGCAACCCTTTCCATAGTGTTCCTATCCACTAACAGCTTACACAGTGTGGGTTCAGAAGTGGTAGAGGTTGTACTGACATGATCTTCTGTGCCAAACAACTGACAGAGAAAGCTCTGGAGCACAACACCAAGATGTTTGTACTCTTTGTGGACCTCAAGAAGGCCTACGACTCTGTCCCTCGTAAGACTCTATGGAGTGTTATAAAGAAGTGTGGTATACCTCCCACTATGCTCAGCATAGTGTGTCCTTGCATGATGGCATGTCAGCAGAAGTGACAGTGAATGGACAAGTGAGGAATGGCTTGAGACAAGGATGTGTGATAGCGCCAACTCTCTTCAACTTGTACTTCGCAATGGTGATGGAGCAGTGGAGAATCAGATGCAGGGAGTTTGGAGTTGATGTTATGTATAAGTGTGGGGGGAAGTTGGTGGGTGAGAGGATGAGGAGACCATTGAAGGTGAAGGCAACAGAACTGTTG
>WLWI01002446.1_pt1 | contig 16038 bp, 7 predicted proteins | sample 6701501 | NCBI WGS metagenome assembly WLWI01 (sample SAMN12718690, study PRJNA515312) | sponge metagenome | isolation source: marine sponge | host: Mycale hentscheli | place: New Zealand: South Island, Marlborough, Capsize Point | collected 2014-11-01
GTGGACAATGTATTTTCAAGTAAATACTGTTGCGCACGGCTTATAACCATGACAAAGAGCGCATTGACTTACCACCGCCACTAACTCGAATAGAAATGGAAGTCCCTTAAGTTTTCAAGTTTTAACTTCACCCGCAAAAGAATTCAAAACTGTAAACAATTCAATTTCTAGGGTGATACGGGTACTGATCAATAAACCAGAGGATTCTGTTTAGTGCAATTTGGGATGGGGTCGAACGCCGAGCGAACACAAAAGTACGGAGGGTCAAAGTAGAAAATGACATACGTACGTCCATATTATATAAATAAACTAGTGATGTGCTTGAACACAAATGGTGAGCGAGCCTACAGACTATACTCTTTTTATATGAATGATTTTGACTTCTAACACTGAAGCTACTGAAAATAAGGTCAAGTTTATAAATTTCGCATACACGGTAAAGGGATTTCAGTGCCATAGTAACAACTCTCTGCAACTGCTTGAATTGAAGGAAAAAACAACAACAAAACAATACACGTTATTTAAACGTTTTCTTTGTGATATTCTTTAGCTAAGTAGTGGTTGTAACACACAATGCTTTGACACAATTGGACATACACCTACACAGGCTTACCTTCGCGGTAGTCTAGTGGACAATGTATTTTCAAGTAAATACTGTTGGGCACGGCTTATAACCATGACAAAGAGCGCATTGACTTACCACCGCCACTAACTCCAATAGAAATGGAAGTCCCTTAACTTTTCAAGTTTTAACTGCACCCGCAAAAGAATTCAAAATGGTAAACAATTCAATTTCTAGGGTGATACGGGTACTGATCGATAAACCAGAGATTCTGTTTAGTGCAATTTGGGATGGGGTCGACCACATAACTAACACAAAAACACGAAGGTCAAAGTACAAAATGACATACGTACGTCCATACATATATACAAACTAGTGGTGTAGTTGAAAAGGCCACACCCACTTTTCACGCCCTCTCTCTCTCTCTTTTTTTTCTTCCTAAAATTAATATTTTATATAAACAATGTTATGAGTCGGAAGTCTTCTTCTACATCGGGGCTGGAAGGAGTTTCTGCATGTAATTCCTTTGCAGTTTCCACATGCTACAATGCATTGTACACCATTCTTCTTGCAGCTGCACCGCCTATTGCTGCAATCTCCCTTGCGATTACAGCTTGTAAGCTGGAGCAACTCTTCAGGAGCCATGGGGTCTAGTGTTGGTACTGGCTCAAAACCATGAACCCCTACTGTCCACCCATAATCACAGGGGTCCAAAGACATGCTCTGCAGCAGCATCCAGTCCCTTTTTGCAGATATGCACCGGAGAGAATGCTGTGCAGCTGCACCCTCTTTAGGAGGTAGAGTCTAAGGCTTGACAAGCCCAGCTGCCGCCTTTCGTATCTGGTGCATGGTAAATGTGCTGGAAAATTGCAACACCACTCCTGATCACTGCATCCTTGGTAGCTCATAAGTCAAGGAAGGTGTCAATGTGTTCATCCATGTCCCCTGCACAAAACCTATCAAACAGATTGGTTTTCCATGGTACCCAATAGCAGAAACTGTATCACAACCAGTGGAGGCATGACTAAAAAGCAGGTAATGCTTCTGTCTTTCAGAGAGAGCTTCTCGGATTCCTCCAACATTGTAAGAGCCCTTTGATGTGGTTAAGAAGAGTAGAATGTTGGTACTTGAGCTATATGGTGCACCAGCATTATCAGGACGTCTGCATCTTCTGCCCGCACCTGAGGATAAATACACATCAAAAAATATCAAGCAGTAATAATTTACTGACCTCAACAGAGCCATCTGTAGCAGCAGCCATTGCTGCTCTCACAATTGAAGAGTCAGCATCATTGTCACACTGCTCCACTGCAATCTGGTGTTTTTGCAATGTTGAAGAGATGAGACGGATGAGCTCACTCTTGTTGTGGGTGTTGATGATAGCTCTATCATCAACTGAAGGTGGTGCAGGAGAGATGACTCTATTCAAGCCCATTGTATGAAAGGGACTGTTCCCGTATATAGAAACAAGGTTTAAATCCTTATTGTCTCCAACAAACTGAGTGACTGAGTTTGCACCCCCAATCTCCATGGACACCACCTGATCATCACTCCGTTCTTCATTTTCATCAGCTGTTGTAGCAACTGATACAAGAGCAACATCAACCTCAACCTCATCATCTATCTGCTCATCAGTTTCTTCATCTATTGTGCCAAAAATGACAAAATCGTCAGTGATTCCAACTCGATTCTTATCATTGAGGGAGCAGTATTTGTACCTTTGTATCTCAGAGTACCTTGTCTTCAGTCCCTCTGTAGTCAAGTTGTCAGGAAACCTGTATGTCTTTCTAGCAATATCTGTAATGGAGTAGAGAAACATGATCCCATCTCCTCCCATGCATAATGCAAGCTAACCTGGATGATTTGGGAAGAGGTGAACACGCTGGTTGCAAAGAATGCATACATCTTTGTACGGAAGCCGTGAACTCACAGAACTGCAAGCAGTAGATGCAGATGAAATGCGTCGTCTCTTCAACTGTGCTCTTTGTCTGCCTCTGCTGCACCTACAATAAATTACACATTATAGGTACTTACCCTAATAATTTAGGTTGTACTTACGAGTTGAATTCATGGTGGCCTTGACTGACTTGTTGTACAAATCACATCTACATTTGAAGTGGTATCTCAATCTTCCAACAGTCCATGCTTCCTTCATGCGCTCCAAAACTGTAGCATCTCTACCACTTCTGCATATGCCAACAGAGTTGGGTAACCTTTAGGAGTTACCTGTAACAGTTTCCGAGCTGGCATCTCTGGGTCTCCACAGATGAAGCAGTTTAGCAGAGGTGCAGGAATATTGTCCATGTCCATAATTGTGAGAGATTGAGCTAAATTTCTAAGCTATGTAGACAGACTCTACTACACAGCAAAGAGCATCCAGAAGTTCTAGAATGATTCAGCAGAATCAGCATATGATGTTCATAGTGTATGCATGCACCAGCTTGCACAGACAACATACCGTTGATCTCTGCATGCTCATGCAGGAATCAGGGTGTTAAAAAGTAATCTTGCTATATGGAGTGGTGAACTAGATCCCTGACACTGTACGTATGCATTTTGCTTTCACAAATTAAAGGGTTTGTCTATAGCGGGAAAGTGGGTGTGGCTTTTTCAACTGCAGAGTGTTTCTGATGCAAAGCAGGTTCTTGCAACAGATTCAAAATCATGAAAACCCTTAGTTTGACACTCTTGAGGAAGAATTTGGGTATTTTAATTTTTTTCCATTGGTTTCAGGGACCCAACTTCCAGCAGCTGCCCTGGGTTCCCCTAGGGTAATTGAATTAAAATAATTTGATATGTGTTAGTAGACACTTAGTAAACTCTTTGGTAAATAAAATTCTTGGTAAGGAATTTATTCCAAGATTAGCCAAATATCTGCTAATATTCCCTCACTAAACAAGCTCTTAGCTACAAAAAAGAAAGGCCAGAATTATTTTTGCATATTTAGCTAACAAATATGGAATTACGTACTTACCTCAGCTTCCCTCGAGTAGTAGGTTTCTTAGCATCAATACTACGGCATTCTGACTACCAATGACTCTTGACAACCAACAAGCGGCACTCCGTATCCCCCTAAAACGACGAAGTTTTGAATTTAAATCTGGTAAAGGGTTTTCAATGCCATAGTAACAGGTCGCAGCAACTTTTTGTTTCTTGAAAAGCAAGTGTTTTCGCAGGAATTTTCTCACACTTCTGCGCATAAGTATAAAGTAAGGTTTGCTTAATGCTGTAGTTTCAGAATAAACCGGGGTCAAGCCTAAAAAGACGTGTTTTTTTTTTGGAGAAAAAGTTGCCCGCGTGCGCATTTTAGGGGCATACGTACCTTCCTTACACACATATATACATATAACATATACCCGATTTTGCATTATCCACCCCTTATACTGTCTCGCTCGCCAATAATATGTTTGGACGTACGTATATCATTTTGTACTTTGACCCTCTCGTACTTTCGAGTTAGTTCAGTGTTTGATCCCGTCCCAAACGTCACTAAACAGTATCCCCTGGTTTATCGATCATTACCCGTATCATCCTAGAAATTGAATTGTTTACCGCTTTAAATTCTTTTGCCGGTGCAGTTTTAACTCAAAAACTTACTGGAGTTCAATTTTTAGTGGTGGTGGTAAGTTGATAGTGATTAGTCATAAGCTCTACTCAACAGTATTTACTTGAAAATTCATTGTCCACTAGACTTTCCACAAGGTAAGTCTTGTGTAAGTATGTTCAGTTATGTGAAAGTATTGTACGTTACAGCTATTACGCAAAGAAAAAGTTTAAAGAACGTGACTTTTTTTTGTTGTTGTTGTTGCTTTTTTTTTCTCCACTTCAAACAGCTGCGGGGAGCGATTACTATGGCGTTGAATACCTTTACCGTATTATAAGTAATTTAAAAACTCGACTTTTTATAGTAGCTTGAATGTTAGAAGTGAAAACCAATCGTTAACAATAGTGTGGTTTTAGGCTTGCTCGCATTTTGTGCTCAAGCACACCACTAGTAAATGCAATAATTTACAAACGAAGTCACTGCTGTTGAAAAAAGTCCATTATTTTCAGCTTATAACAATAATGGTTTTGTTTATGATCATAAAATTTAATGTATTTAGCTAGCTCTATAATTATGTTAGAATCTAATGGTTTGAGAAACAGAGAGGTTGTGAGACTTAACAGATGGCAGAGACACCTGAAACTGCTGCAGTACACAGAGAAGTCGCAGACAGATCCAAGTCGGTTTGGTGAGCTCATGTGCCTCCTCACTCCTTATTCGAAGTCAGCACAGAGGTCACGGAACCGAGCAGTTTGTGCAAGAAGGCGAGGCCAGAATAGATGCCTTGTTGCTCATGTCAATGATCAATGTGGCAGACGAGATCCCTGACGTCAACACCTTAGACTCACAGCTCTGATTGTCATTTCTTCTCAACAACTAACTTATTTTTCATCTTAACTGTTTCTGTTTGCCGTGTTTTGGTATTTATTTTTTGGTTCTTGTATGATTTGTTCTGTATTGCAATCAGTCCAAGAAAACCTGTTTTCAGAATCTGTGTGTGAAGGTTGGTTGAAGTTACATGTTCTACATCTGTAAGGAACTGACAATACCTACTGCAAAATACGTCGAAAGGAAAGGGATGACGGTTTGAAAAGTGGAATGTTTTGAATCAGAAGTTATTAAGTGGTACTATCATAAATGATTGAAAAATAGAAATATTGGATTTGATCCTGTCTAGTCTAATGAAAATAGCAAGTTACATGCATAGGATTGCATTTTAGTTCCTCTAGTTTTTTTGTTTGTTTTTTACGCAGTTAGCTATTATGCATTAATATGTAGCTAGTAATGTATATATGTAATATTTCAGTAGTAGCACTAGTTTACAAGTGCAGAAAATAAACATTAAAATAAAGCTATCTATGTATACAAGCAATTATTATAGTAATTGAATATTCAGCAAATGGAACGAGTGGGTTTGTCTGTTTATGGGAGGATGGGTGGAAATAAGAGGATTTGAAGATCTTCAGTCATGTGAGCACATTTTAAAGTTATTTTAATTAACATTATTAACACACACAAAAAAATGTAAATTCTCTTGCTACCGCTAGGCGGTCACGCGCACCTGGCAGAGCCAGGATGCCTGTGCACTAAGCAGGCACTGTGAGCTTTGCAAGCAAAGCTCCTGGAGCTGGGCTAGGGACTCGCAGGAGAACAGACCTTTCCTCACAGCAAGTGGTGTGGGCACCCGAAGTCCCACCTGGACCATTGCTGTTTCATGAGAAAAGGCCTTAAAATTGCACCCCAGCAAATGCCAGGTACCAAATCACAGCTGGGTGGACTGGTGGGGCTGGTGGGAGGCAGATGGAAAATCAGATGGAAAAATTGCCTGAGTACACACACACACACCTACCTAACCTAACTGAAAGATTATTATATTTTAATCAAACAGTTAAGATATGACTGAACTCTATGACTGAAGGATATACAAGAAATCAATCTATTATATACAAAACTCAAAACATGAATAACATTATACACGAAGCAAAAATTGCAACGTAAGTCTAAAAATAGCTAAAGCCTAATATGGCTTGAGTCATAGTTTTACGTCATCTCGGACGTTTGATCGGGGGAGGATGCTTGCGAGGGCATTGGAATGTTAGACCACCCTGCTGCTAGCAGATCAACATCAAGATCAATATCATCTAATGGCTTCAGTGTTGGTAGGTGGTTACCGTGCACTTCCCGCCAGTGAGGCGCTGGTGCAAATTCCAGGAAAGGCGCAGCCACAAGGGCTTTGGTCAGGTAGGCTGTTATAGCCGCACCAGCCTTTTGAGCTAGGTCATTTGCCACAACCGATAAAGTTCCGAAGATGTCACCGGAACTTGGTGCTGGTAAGCCTTTGGAATGGGCTATGGTTGTGGGGAATTCTCCAGGCCTGAATGTGCCATTGAGACGCAGTGTCCAGGAGCAATTGATCGAGTCAATTTGAACAAGATCATTTTCCAAACCAGTAGAGTTTACTTGGAATGGTTTAAAGACCTCGATGTCACCAAACTTGGGGTTTGATCTGAACCACTGCCTTTTAAGAGTTTCACCTTGTTTGACGTAAAACTCTCGGGTCTGTTGCGTGCCTCTGTCACCAACTAGGGTAACATTGCACTGACCAGCCTTAGCTGTACTATTGAATTTGGTAACCGACAAAGACATCTGATGTAACTGGAAGCCAGAATAGACATGGAAGTTAGCAGTGTTTTCAGGAGGGGTAGTCTCACTAGTACTGATTCCCACTTGGTATTGAATGTGATTAATGATATCACGAGGGGAAAGAGAGTGAGACGTAACCGTTGTTTGCTCCTGATTCACCACATACTCAAGAACAACAGGCCGACCCGTGTCATGTTTGATGGAATTCATGGCAGGGGCCTGCACTGTCTGGATCTTGTGCGGTTTTCCGCCCCTTCATCCTTTCTTGGGATTTCTTTTCTTTTGCTTTCGGCGTGATTTGCCTTTAGCCATTTCAGGTTTTATTAGCAGGCGACCTTCGTCAGGAATTTCCTGTATAAATTGAAAATACATGCAATCCTTCAATTTAAGCTAAGTCAAATCTAAACTGGACAAGTAAGGGACCTTTACAGATACGTCCTTAAACCATTCGCCTCATCAAGATCACATTGGCTCGGGGAGCATTCTGATCAAGAGTCAACGGGATTGGTAGACAACCCTACCTAAAAGATGGGCTTTGCGCATGCTAATTTGGCAAAGCTTAAGTGAACAGAGCAGCGTGATTATACGCATTACGGCTCTACCCTGGTTTGCGTCTCCCAGGTTCTCTGAAACACTCTTACTGCACCAAACTCCGCACCCGGCTGTTGCCCGCGTACCTTATCAGATGGTGAGGTAGGCGCCTAGCCGCACACACACACACACACACACACACACATAAAGATTAATCTTAGGGTGCTAGCCCAGTCAATCTTGGGTACTTATAGCCCAATTAACCCATACCTAGATGCTTCAAGTAAACTAACAGTTAGGTAAAGGGTTCAACTAGCATCTAAAACTGTATTAGCTATTACACACAAGAAAAACAACAACAACAACAACGTTTCTTCAAGGTCAATCTTGGGTGCTAGTTCGATTAACCCATACCTAGATGTTTCAAGTAAAGTAACAGTTAGGTAAATGGTTCAGCTAGCACCCGAAATTGCAAGAAAAAAACAACAACAACGTACCTTCATGTTCAAAGCTTGAAAAGAATGAGTTGTTGTCAATTTTTTTCAAGACTGGCATTTAATTCTAAGCTACCTAGTAAAATACTCCCTACACATTCAATACTGAATTGCATGGTCCCTTCATTCACGAGTTAAATTAAGGTCCACAAGTTGATCATGGAAGACCTAGGGAGGACTAGGCCTTGACTACATGGCATACACTAAAAGAATCAAGTATTCTGCAAGCAAAATGGGTATTTCCGCTCAGCAAAAAAACAATTTTTTTATTTGAAGCAGTAGGCAACTCCAATTCTGTAATCTCCACCAGTAGCTTTATCCTCAAACATTTTCAGTTAGCTTCTGTTAGTTTTAAAGATTGTTAAAAATTAGTTGTACTAAACTTAATACATCAAAGTTCATTTCTTGAAATTCACAAAAAAAATGTTTTAATTCATGAACTATTAGATAATAGAACAATTTTATATGCTGTTTGAGATTAGTGGGGGGGGGGGGTTTCAGGAATAGACTACCCACTAGCCGATTCTCTCTTGTTGTAGCCCACACTGTAGCACTTGAAGTATCCCACTTATGACTCCTTCTTCTTTTGGCTTAAAGCCGACACAATGAGCTGGGCTGTTGTGCAGAGAGCAGGCTGATTATATCTGTCAATAAAAATTCCGACATTATCTCTGGTGGTCTCCATGCATGTGACATGGAGTTCAATTGACAGTTGGAATAGCTGTAGATCTAGGCTGTGGATTGGTAACTATGTAGCTATGTGGCTACTGAACTACTCAGGATGTGGTACTTTCAGAGATTTTGAGTCAGATATATTCATGAATTTTCGGCTATGGGTGAGCCTTCTAGTGAATCTTGCTTGCACAACTGAAAAGATTTGAAGTGAGGCCAACTATATATAGTCAGCTAAAGTGAATGACAAACTCTGTGAATGGGGTTTGGCCATTGAATGAGGTGGCAAAAGAATGAATGAAGTGACAATTTTGAGATGTATTGACAAGTGATTGAGTAATACGTTCATACATGTAACTCTAGAAATATAGTAGTGGAGCAATAACCCTGTTTATTGATCCGATGTTCAATGAAGTCGCACTCGCCAGCATCAATGACACGCTTGAAAGGATTGATCACAATATTGTGCACTGAGAGACATTCTAAGACAGTCTGCAAGTCCCGGAAGTGTTGCTTGGGGTCACAGCTTGATATGAGAATGTCATCAATTTAGGAGTAAGCCACAGAAACCCCACGGAGGACTTGGTCTATGAAGCGTTGGAAGGTCTAAGCTGTGCTACACAGACCAAATGGTATTTTGAGAAATTCAAACAGTTCATCAAACTGCGCAGTCACGGCCGTCTTGTGAATATCTGAGGGATCGGCTGGAATCAATGATATGCCTGCACCAGGTCCAGCTTGTAAAAAATGGTGGCAAGTACAAAAGTCACACAAATGAGGAATAGGATATCGATCAGGTACTGTTATGTGATTGAGAGTGTGATAGTCACACATTGACGCCAGTTATCCCGAGTTTTCTTGGGTACTATATGAAGTGGGGAAGACAAGGAACTAGAAGACGGTCTGACCAAGCTATAGCACGTGCTCAAACCCTTGCTTTGGCAAGCAAAGACTATCTGGTGTGAGGCATCTGGGCCGAGCTGACAGTGGCAGTGAAGTGAGTGACGTTATGCTTGATGATGTCAATAGGTGAGCAAACTCGAGTGAGAGAAGGAAACTTTGACAGCAAAGTGAGGTAATGATCACTGCTATCTTTATGGTGTATAGATAGACTAGGAGATGAGACAGTAGATGTAATGCCTTGGACATGGAGACAGGTTTGAGAGTCACCGAGTTGGCAACTACTACAACCTCCGTGTGAGGATCCAATTTCTGTTGTGAAACTGATATGATAGCATTATGCTCCTATGCTAAGGGCATTCATTATATACTCAAAATTATGCTGGCATAATTCGTGTAACCCTTCTAATAAGTAGACATAGTTTAAGATTGAATTAAGCATAATAGGTTCATTTTCTAGCATAATCTAGCCAAAATAACAATTTTAGATATATTTATTTGAAAGACTGCTGAGGCAACAGCTACAGTGGTTCCTCAACGGTTACTAACGGATTAACAATTGAATTTTATGAGAGTAACACTATTTATTGACTTTTACACACTATTTATGAATTTGTCATCTAAATCTCATTGTAGCTAGCTATTATTAACCCTCAGCGTGCATGCGCCCAGAGGGTTACAGTAGTCATCCTGTCAGTCATTAACCCTCAGTGCGCATGCGCCTGAGGGTATATAGTAGTCAACCAATCATTAACCCTCAGTGCGCATGCGCCTGAGGGTATATAGTAGTCAACCTGTCAGTCATTCCGTCAGTCAACAGGGGATCTCGAAGAGTACGGCTACCCAGGCTTTGAAAGCGACATCAAACTATAGCACTTCACAGAGTAAGTCCCTTTAATGTGCCAGAATTTTTAGTTTTGACTTAGTTTTCAAGAAAAATCGAGTAGCCTACAATCGTACGTTAGGGTAATGGGAACCGCCTCTTAAAAAACTTGCTTGTCACGTGAGCCAGCTTGCAGTTTGCAAATCACTTTTAAATAGCTAACAATTACATGCTAACCTGGAAGTCTCAGGTTCGATCCCGAGTAGGAGTTTTTTACCTGCATTTTTTTTATCATTCCGTTTTTTTTTGTTTTTTTTTGTCTTTTTGCCTTATTTTTCTCTTCCTATTCTTTCCTACCTTTTCCTTTCATTTCCGCTTTCTTTCCTGTACTGTTTTTCTTTCTGTCTTCTTCCTTTTTCTTTTCTTCCTACCTTTTTTCATTCATTCCTCTTTCTTTTGTCCCTCTTCATTGTCTTTTTCTCTTTCCTGCCTCTCTTCATGCCACTTCTCTTTCTTTTTTTTTGTTTCTACACTTTTCCTTTGTTATTATTTTCTTTATCATACTAGCTAACTAGCGCTGAGGGTTTGCACTTCAGTGCTCTAGTTCATTAACCCTCAGTGCGCATGCGCCTGAGGGTATATAGTAGTCAACCTGTCATTCATTCAGTCAACAAGGGATCTCGAAGAATACGGCTACCCAGGCTTTGAAAGCGACATCAAACTATAGCACTTCACAGAGTAAGTCCCTTTAATGTGCCAAAATTGTTAGTTTTGACTTAGTTTTCAAGAAAAAGAGAGTAGAATTTCAGTCCTACAATCGTACGTTACGGTAATGGGAACCTCCCCTTAAAAACGTGCTTGTAACGTGAGCCAGCTTGCAGATTGCAAATCACTTTATCATACTAGCTAACTAGTGCTGAGGGTTTGCACTTCAGTGCTCTAGTTCATTCATTCATTCAGTCAACAAGGGATCTCGAAGAATACGGCTACCCAGGCTTTGAAAGCGACATCAAACTATAGCACTTCACAGAGTAAGTCCCTTTAATGTGCCAGAATTTTTAGTAATGACTTAGTTTTGAAGAAAAAGCGAGTAGAATTTCAGTCCTACAATCGTACGTTACGGTAATGGGAACCGCCCCTTAAAAACTTGGTTGTCACGTGAGCCAGCTTGCAGGTTGCAAATCACATTTAAATAGCTAACAATTACATGCATTTACCGTGAGGTGTTGTGTTGTGTTGGGTAGGTGTTGGGTAAGCAGATACCTAACCCAAAATAAATAACTGGTTCGAACCACCTTTGTCGACACTTTTTTTTTTCATTTTTTTTTATCCTGTTTTTTTTTTTCTTTTTCCTTTTGTCTTCTTGCCTTATTTTTCTTTATTTTCCTCTTTCTTCCTACTGTTTTTATTGCTTTCCTACCTTTTCCTTTCATTTCCTCTGTCATTCATTCAGTCAACAAGGGATCTCGAAGAATACGGCTACCCAGGCTTTGAAAGCGACATCAAACTATAGCACTTCACAGAGTAAGTCCCTTTAATGTGCCAAAATTGTTAGTTTTGACTTAGTTTTCAAGAAAAAGAGAGTAGAATTTCAGTCCTACAATCGTACGTTACGGTAATGGGAACCTCCCCTTAAAAACGTGCTTCCTCTTTCTTTCGTGTACTGTTTTTCTTTCTTTCTTCTTCCTTTTTCTTTTTCTTTTCTTCCTACCTTTTTTCATTCATTCCTCTTTCTTTTGTCCCTCTTCATTATCTTTTTCTCTTTCCTGCCTCTCTTCATGCCACTTCTCTTTCTTTTTTTTGTTTCTACACTTTTCCTTTGTTATTATTTTCTTTATCATACTAGCTAACTAGCGCTGAGGGTTTGTACTTCAGTACTCTAGTTCATTCATTCATTCAGTCAACAAGGGATCTCGAAGAGTACGGCTACCCAGGCTTTGAAAGCGACATTAAACTATAGCACTTCACAGAGTAAGTCCCTTTAATGTGCCAGAATTGTTAGTTTTGACGTAGTTTTCAAGAAAAAGCGAGTAGAATTTCAGTCCTACAATCGTACGTTACGGTAATGGGAACCGCTCCTTAAAAAACTTGCTTGTCACGTGAGCCAGCTGCAAATCACTTCATACTAGCTAACTAGTTTTTGCTAGCAAGGCACCACAAAGACCTAAAAGTTTCCACTGTATGACTAGCATTTATTTTATTCATAACCATTTAAATCACTTTTATATACTACTACTAGAGTTCTATCCAATTTCAAATAGGGTTCACCCTTAGTTTATTTTTAAAAAGAAATACATTTCAACTTTGCTGTTTGCAAAAGACTTATACATTTTAATATCCAGAAACCTTGAGGTAGTAAACTACCTGACATTACTGAATGTATAGCTCATAGTTAACTCTCTCTTATTTAGTTGATTATGTTTATAGGAGCAAGGATGAAACTTGTATTCAATTAATAGCCTGCAATTTCTTCTCATTACTCTTCTGTATGGCTGATTTGTCATTTTTGGTGGTATAACTACAATTTAACTAGAACTTCAATAACTATATATATATATATATAATATATATATACTATACAGAGAGAGTGCATGAACATGTGTATGTAATGATATTCAATTTAAGAATTTTTTTCAAATTTGTGCACATATTCTTTGTTTAATAAATAGCATATAGCTATAATGAGTAAAAACCAAATTTATTACTATACTTAATAAATTGAAACACTTAATTATGGCTCTTGATCTATTAGTATTTATATCAGAAGCAGTAATCTGCACTAGCAATTCATTATTGAAAATTTATCCAATTACCTAAAGCACTACCAAAAAAGCCCTACATATTTTAACTTTCTTCCCAAACTCATCTTCTTAATAGCAAAGCTACACAATATGAATAATTAGGAAGATCAATTAGCTGGATAGCCTAATTAATTCCCAAGTGACACAACCGATTACCCCTGTTAGATCTGAAGTCACGGAAAAAACAATAGATAGTCACATTAAATGAACACTGCATGAAGGCAGAACAATACTTACAATGCAGGGAATTAAGAAGTAAGGGAACAAGAAATGAGATATTAAAAATCTGATCTTCTATTTAGTGATGAAGCAAGTACATTGTAATTAGAGTAGATTGTTACTGCCTCTTTGGATGGAGTAATACATAACAAAACTGCAGGATTAAATTAACTTTACATGCATTTGGTCCCCCAGGAGAATTATATTTAGAAATTTCACAATAAGCAGTCGTACTTATGATTACACTTGCTCATGTTATTGTATTTAGAGGCAATGTGGTTATTGCTAATTAAGCTACTGAGGCTTATACTTACTTTAGTGAAGATTCATCAAAAATCTCTTCCATTAAGAGTTTAGAATAATTAGGAGTTGTCAGTTTTACTTGTATATCATCCAAACTCCACCTATCTTCAAATGGACTATTTCTTAAATTAATAGTACTCGACATGAGCCAGCGTAGTTGTATGGAGTCATTGAGGGGAAATCCACATATCTGAATATTTCTCCTACTATAGGGCTTGCCAATAGAAGAAAGTAAGGTGTCAGTGTCCTGCACACAATATCCACGTCTGCAATTAGATGTTGTAGGCAGATTAATATGTGTAATTGAAAGAGGAATCCATTCTGATGGATTAGATAATAATCTAATTGAGAATTCCAATACATCAGCCATTTCAAGAGAATGTAAAAATCCACATGTGTCATGCGAAGAATAGATTCCATAGGATATTAATCTAAAAACAACATAAAATCAGTAACATTATTAGAATTAAAAGTATTTGTAAAATTTTTGAGTAAGTGTGTGCATTGTCACATATTTTACTTTTCTTTAATATTGAATTGAAATTGTATTGTTCTATTAAATCTCTAATATTGTCATAGTAGATTTTAACATACAATCTGTAGCTTGCTTCTGAACAGTTACTGTTGCTAAAAGGCAAATTCTTCTCTTGTATAGGAGTTGGGATTTCTAGGAGAGAATCAGTAGCAGTCCAGCTGATGTGTACTGTTCTAGGATATTGAGGATTGCCACCACAGAGACTAATAAATGATCAATTTAATTATTGGTTAGATGAAATAAAATTATGTAAAAAAAAAGCAGTAATAATAAGTTAACTTTGTGATAGCTTATTATTTTTATTAATTTTATTAAAATATGTAACAGCATAAAGAAAGCCAAACATTTTATAGAAGTAGCTAGTAACAAAATAACAAAATTCACACAGTTAACCTTTTTATTACAGATGCTGCTGAAATGTTGAAGCAGTGGCAACTTCCTCCTCCATGTTCAGGTTGTTCAAAGATAAAACTCACACTAGTTATATTTCTAGGACCAGCTCCTTCGTAATATTGCAGTTCTGGCAGAGAAGAGTTGTAATTGACCCAAACGCGGAAAGAATAAGTCTGGTCATCAGTGCCTGTTTCATCAGTGGTATTAGAAGTGTAGCTCAACCATAGTCCAGTACTCAATAAAGCATTGTCTCCTCCAATGCATGAAAACTCATACCATTGGATACTCAATGTTGGAGGCTGGTTAAATGATGTAGTTTCAGTCCAACAACTTAGGTGTAAAATTATGAGCAGAAACATCACTAAGGTCATCATCTTTATCTTGATTCTTGCAGTATATCACTTGAGGTAATACCAATTTAGCAAATTTCAAATTACTAAAATATAGCTAGCTAGCCTTCTGAACAATTGTATGACTTGAACACTTGCCACAAAATGACTATTCTTGTAGCACTGATTTCCTTTTAAACTCTCTTCCTAGAACTCATTCCGGTCATACTTAATTTGAAGCAAATTATTCGGGAATTCAGGTTATTAAAATTTACATCAGAGAGCTACTAACATTGTGTCCTATTCCACTTTTGGCAATACTTCACTTCCAATAGGCTTGCTGGATAAAAAGCAATTAGATAAACTAATTATGAATAACATGGCCAAGAAGACAGATAAAGTAAGAAATTTTTACCGACATGAAAATATTGATATTTTTGGTTAACTAAAACTAAAACTAAAATTATTTTTTGTTGCACATAAAACATTTTAGTAAGCTAACCAGAACTAAATTTCACATAGGATACTAATAACTAAAACTAAAATTAAAAGTCATAGAGATGATGAATATAAACTAAAACTATAATTATTTTTTAATAAAAACTAAAAATAATATTTACTGATAATAATTATAATAATAATAATAATAATAAATAATAATAACCACAAATATGGTATAATAATAAATAAAAATAAAATAATAATAAAATAAAATAAAATAATAAAGAAATAAAAATAATGAAGTCAGGTTGTGACTAAATAACTAAATATATTAACCACTTTTAGTAGGAGACAAATGACCAGTGGTAGCTAGTTGCAGAAAGCAAAACCCTTTACAACCATTTCTTCATAGTACCTGAGTAAATTGTTTGGCTAAGGCTAAATATTGAACAGAAGTCTTCAACTGCTCGACTGTCTAGCCCAGCCCCTTCCCTTAGCAAAAAAAAAAAAAAAAAAAAAAACTAACCAAAGCTAAAACTAAACTGGTAGTAAATTTGAAAAACAAAAACTAGGATTGAACTTAGTACATTGGAAAAACCAAAACTAAAACTAAAATTGAAGTCTTCGTTAGTAAAAAAATGTAAAACTAAAATTAACCTTGAAATATTTGTTGTCATAAAACAATAAATATAGCTATAATGTAAAAGTTCAACCAAATTAAAATAACTAGTGATGTGCTTGAGCACAAATGGCGAGCGAGCCTAAAGACTATACTATTTTTATATGAATGATTTTGACTTCTAACACTGAAGCTACTGAAAATAAGGTCCAGTTTTTAAATTTCGCAT
>WLWI01002447.1_pt1:2500-16027 | contig 16027 bp, 13 predicted proteins | sample 6701501 | NCBI WGS metagenome assembly WLWI01 (sample SAMN12718690, study PRJNA515312) | sponge metagenome | isolation source: marine sponge | host: Mycale hentscheli | place: New Zealand: South Island, Marlborough, Capsize Point | collected 2014-11-01
GTTAAGTGTGAGAGTTCATTAATTATCCATCAACATCTGGTTCAAGTATTTTACACCTTCTAGTACTTTTCCAGTTACTTTTCCAGTTAAGTGTGAGAGTTCATTAATTATCCATCAACATCTGTTTCAAGTATTTTACACCTTCTAGTACTAACACACTTACAAACAATAATACCAGATGTGCAGATAAATTGGGTTGGACACACACACTCTAAGTACAGCATCTACAATGGCATTTCCAGTATATGCAATATGTAATTAAGATACCAATCAGGGTACAGGACCACCAGGGTACAGGACCACCAGGGTACAGGACCAACCAGGGTACTGGACCAACAAGGGTACTGGACCACCAGGGTACAGGACCAACCACTGGACCAACAAGGGTACAGGACCATCAAGGGTACTGGACCATCAAGGGTACTGGACCACCAGGGTACAGGACCAACCACTGGACCACCAGGGTACAGGACCAACCAGGGTACAGGACCACCAGGGTACAGGACCACCAGGGTACAGGACCACCAGGGTACTGGACCAACCAGGGTACTGGACCAACCAGGGTACTGGACCAACCAGGGTACTGGACCAACAAGGGTACTGGACCACCAGGGTACAGGACCAACAAGGGTACTGGACCAACAAGGATACTGGACCAACCACTGGACCAACAAGGGTACTGGACCAACCAGGGTACAGGACCACCAGGGTACAGGACCACCAGGGTACAGGACCACCAGGGTACAGGATCACCAGGGTACTGGACCAACCAGGGTACTGGACCAACAAGGGTACAGGACCCACAAGGGTACCAGACCAACAAGGGTACTAGTCAACAAAAGGTGTGAACCCTCAGCACTACAATAAACTAGCTAGCTATTAAATAATTTCTTAGACCAATCAGGTATCAACACAGCTATGCAATAAAATGGTAGATGTAAATGCTGTCTTCATAAGAGAACCTAAACATGCAAGAAGCACTCCCCGGTATTCTCAACGTGGAACTGCAATTCAAGCACTCAGTTAACTTCTCAGCATCAAGAAAAATGATTGCATATTGCAAGAAACTATTAGCTCACGTGGCTATGACCTGACGAAAGGGAACATATTCACAAAAGCTAGTACCTACGCAGAGTGTTTTCTCTAAAATTAGCCTGAAAGTAAAAAAAAGTAGCACAATAAAAGGTCCTAAATCATCGTTCTGAGTTAGTTCATACGTAAATCAACAGTTAATTGTCAGTAAACTCCAAAATCAGACTGTGACAGATAGACAGCCAGACTAACCAAACCAGGGTACAGTTACTAACTAGTTTTGGATATTTTAACGATGTTCCATTGAAAGTTCTATTGAAAAGTGCGTTTGCCACAAACACGTTTTAACCAAGAAATTCCAACGTATTACTTACTGTAATACAAGTGCAGGATATCAGTGCATGCATGTATGTATCTCACCACAGAGGCCTTGATGGAGTTGGATGACTGGCCCCAGAAGGTACTCGAGTTCCTGTGGTCCTGTAGTTCTATTTCTGTATCACTTAGAGCTGCCAGCTGAAGGTCTCTGTCATCCTCATCTTCCATTTCCACGCCCCTAATATGTGGCATGTACCATATAACAGATGGTATAGTGAGGGTCATGACATGAAACATTAGCACGAGTGTGTGCAATTGGCAAGTATGCAACAACTGGTAATATTTATATGTGCACAATTTTTTGTCAATATAATAACACAATATAACCTTAACCAACCACTGGATTTGATGCAAAAAAGAAAAAGTGTATTGGTCTGCACAAAGAAGAGCTAAAATTTGTGCAAAAAAAAAAAAAAAAAAATGTATTGGTCCGCACCGCTATCAAAGGTTCTTATGTAATGAAGCTAAATTTCCAACAGTCTCAGAGCTGCATGGGGTTTAGACAGAGTACACTGCTTATTCAATTTAAAAGATTATGAGCTTCTGAACCTCGCACTATAAAAAATTTTCAGGCAGCTAGACGCTCAATAGTTAGCATTCCAATTAGAAATTCACGAGCACAAATCCTTTTGTCTGCTCTTATTCCTACTCCATAACTCCTAACAGCAAATTCCATATGATGGCACATAACTCAGCCCACTCTCAGTGGCACGGTGCCTGTTGTGCATGCCATATACAACCCATCCCAAGTATGTATAGTGTACAATGTCCAGATATATGCACAATCTTTAATAATAGCAGGTGTTCTCTGTTTAAGTTAAAACCCAATATATATTATATACAACACAAGCCGAGGCCAGAAAATTTCAACTGTACACCACACAGTGCATCTTCTTTTACAGGTAGAGAGAAAAGAATGCATTATTTAAATAGTTTACCAGAAGCAATTACAAGGACAGCTGGAATTTAACATGTACTAATAAATTAACGCAACAAGCTACTCTGGAGGGATTATCAACTAGTCATGATTGTTTTTGCACTTTAACCTCACCTTCTTGTTTCTACGGCACTGTCCGACATGACCTCTAACCTGTCTGGCATGCTGGAACTATACACACCTTCACTTCTCAGGGAAGATGGTACTGATGCAGATATCTGGGAACAACAACACACCACACCACCCATTCACTCAGTAAAGAAGTTCTGAATTCAATAAAAAAAAAACACCACACCACCCATTCACTGTGCGTAAAAAATAATGAATTCAATAAACCACAACTAACACCTCTGGCCATTTATTTAGTTGATAATAAAGGAGGGGGGGGGGGGGATGTGCCAAGCTGTTCAAGCTACCTCGAAACCAACTCAGCAACAATGTCAACAACAATAGCAAATAGGAGTGGGACAGAAGCCACTTGAGGTGGCTCTTCTAGGTGTGATGGCTAACACCTCTGGCCATTTATTTAGTTGATAATAATTGTGCTGCTAAAAGGGGACCAAATTCACCATAAAACAATAGAAAGCAGAAATGTTTCCTCCCCCCTTCCCCTCAGACACATTTTTAACCCATTTAGGCTATTTTGCACATCATCACAACCTTATTAATACAACATAGATCTGGCTATGTGCTAGCTTTCTCAGCCAACTGAATATGGTAGTCTGTCCCTTAGCCACATGTAAACACACCACAATGGGAGGAGTAGATGGCAATCTTTGTTCCACAGAAGAGGAATCTAGTATTGGGATAACCGGATCACTGGAATGAGGCAGCAAGCTGGAAGGTTTCAATGAGTACTCGGAACTTCCCAATGTGTCATGGTCCACTTTAGTGCCAGAGAGCTGATCATTCTGCTGACTCATACTCGGCATAGACTCTGTTCCGTGAATGTATCTGAACGGCTCTACCTTGGGTGGTTCACCTTCCATCTCTATGGTAACCTGCTCTCTGTCTGAGTCAGAACTTACACTATCCTACAACATTAATTAAATACAAATTATATACTTTGCCTCACACCTTCATCACTACACACCTCCCTCACCACTGCACACCTCACAGCCACACCACACCTCACCACTGCATACCTCACACCCTCACCACTGCACACCTCACACCCTCACCACTGCACACCTCACAGCCACACCACTGCACACCTCACACCCTCACTACTGCACACCTCACAGTCACACCATTGCACGCCTCGCACCCTCACCACTGCACACCTCACACCCTCACCAATCCACACCCTGTATAGCATGACCAAACTAAAGTGATTAGATTCTAAATGCTATCTGGTGCCACCACAGTGACATCTCCCAGTCCTTATAATTTCACTAGAACTTCCTGCTTCTATCCTCTTCACACCAGAGAATCTGGAACTGAAAGTATTAATTGCAAGCATTCGACAAACAAACAAAGCGGACTTCATACAACCCTTACTAGTACAGCACAAGCTATCCTAGTATTGAATACTGGTACAATACTATTGTGTAGCCATTCTGTCCACCTCTGTACCAAACTCTTTCCTCCCTTGCTAACTGTATGTTGCGTAATACCCATTCATGAAGCAAGTGAGTGTGTGAAAGAGAAAGATCGAAGCTCCATCATCGTTCATTCACCATACTTACCTCTGGAGGTTTACTGCGCCGGAAGAATACCTTCCCTGTTTCATCAATGTTCATGGTCAAGTCCATGTGCTTCCCATTCACTTCAATCTCCACCTGCCACACACACACACACATCACTATATCTCAGCCAAAATTTGAACCACCCTATCAGAAATACTAGACAGCCTCAATTGATACTTCTATTTTTAGACAATGACAAACTAATTATAGAAATATTATTGATTGATTGTTTAGCCAGATCGCAGTACTGTTGCTGCTGCACAGCACAATTATCACTTTTACAAAATTCTATACAGGAAGTACACAAATTGTTTCAACAACTAAGCAGGTAATTGCATGCAGCTGAACTCACTCAAAGTATACACACTGTGGATTATTAGAGTAACTTGATATTACTATACTGTTATTGTAGGCACATGTTTCTATGGTCCTGGCATTTACAATAATTCAAATTTATTGCACTTCATTGTGAAATGACATTGAACGCACTTCTTTTAGGTCTCCTGTTCTTAAAACGCCCAGCTTTCCAAAGCGAACGTGAAATGGTGTAGACTTAAGAGTCCCATCCTTTTGTTTTATGACAATGACGTCCGTAGCTCCGGTAAAATACGCTGCGTTCACGTCGTTGTACAGGTCCTTGCATGAGGACATGAGCCTGGCTCCAGCTCTGCCTACTTTACCCAGGTAGTAAGTCATGATGCTAGAGGCTTCCTCTCTTGTGACCGCCTGACAGAGGAAAAAGGTTCTCCTCCTTCAGATAAGTCAACAAAATTAGCAACGACAAATCAGGTGTTTTCTGGTGAGGGTCGCAATAATTACAACCTCAATTCGACACACCTCCTTATTCTTCCTGTACGTGGGCGTGATTAAAGTTTAGTGGGTGGAGTTATTGCTGCTGGGGAGTGGTCTGGAAGCAAATATGAGAGGGTTTTAATTTATCACTTCTTTACTTTCTTTGTTGTGCTAAACTCAAACGAGAAGAGAGAAGCGTGATTCTTAGTCCTCCAGTTGTTATCTGCGAGTGTCTGAGTTCTACACTTTGGAATACTCGTAAGCTTTTGTGTTGTGTTAAAGTTAGAGATCTATTGTTACCGTGAGTATCCAAAATAGTTCACTTGTTTGCTTATTTCCCCTTTTTTAAGTGGTCTTAGGAAAATAATATTATTATTGCAGTTAATATTTAATAGCTAGGCATTTACTTAAAGTAAACCTTTTTCGTTTGTTGTTCTGTTTTTTTTTCTTGTTTCTTTGACACGACTGCTTGTATTGGGTGAAGCTATTACTTAGTGTTTGATTACAGTCTCAGTAGACCATGCAGCTGCTACTATATTGTTAAAGAAGGTTAATGTAATCATGAGTATTTGTATGCCTTACGTGTATAGAGGTAAATATCATCTCTGCAGTCAGCTGGCTTCCCATGTAGCATTTGCATGACCCTAACATTTACTACTAGCTCTAACAAAGTGAGGGGTATATACATCTCAGTTTTATGCTATTTTGTCTAAAAACCAGGTGGACTTGGATTATAGAGTCATGGCCTACTCTCCAGATCAACAGAACTCCATGCCTGTCCCTGGCAACATTTCTAGAGTTCACTCCGACACGTCCGTTATGACCACTGCCTCATTCCATTCCATCCCTGACTCCATTCCTGAAGTCAGCCTTTCTCCTCCACAACTCTCTAGCCTCATGACCACACCCACATCCACACCCAACTCCCCCCATCTTGGCAGTCGGCCTTCTAGTAGCAAAGGAAAAGGTACGTATATATGTGCACACTCTTTGCTCTGAGCTGAATCTGGGTAGGGGAGAAGGAGAGGAAGGTCATGCTGGCTGGATTGGCACTAGCTGAGCATGTTATTATTATTATAATTGTTATTATTATTATTATTATTATATGGGAAGAAGGTGCCTTTCTGTTTGAGTTGGGCTGTCTAAGAGGTGCTCTAGGTGGAGTTTATGCTATCTGAGCTGCTCATGGTCGGTTACGCTCTGCTGGCCTGGTTTGGATATGTCTGGGTGTTCATTCCATACTGAGTAACAGTACCACACACACACACACACACACACACTAACCTGAGTATACCATATCAGCCTGAGTATCTGGTATGAGTGTGCTACGTATATTGGCCCAAGTACACCTTAGTAGATTGTACTGACTTAGGTATAACATACTGACCTGTGTATACTGTGCTAGTCTGGCCTGAATAGGGCTAGGTGTATAGCAAGCTATGCTAGGAATAGTGTTATGTTGGCTTAAAGCACAATCAACTAGACAAAACAAAGCAGAATTGATAAAAAGTACAACGAAGGTTTTGAAGACAACCAACAAATGTAGCAGTAGACGAAGAATGGGCTCGTCAGCGACAGCACCCGCGGAGGAGTTGTGGATTATATACTTGAGGCTGAGGAGCTCGTAACTTGAACGAAACAGGCTCCCAAGGCCCATTCTTTTTATTTAGTTAGTCCATTAGCAGTACTCTTTAGGATCCACCATTAGTTGGAGCTCTACAAACACCAAGAAAAAAGTTAGTAATCCCTAGCAACCAAAATCCAATTATTGTGAATATTTGCGTGGGCGATGTCCCAGCACCCGCAAGACACAAAAGTGGCTGGGTTTATCACGAATTATACTAGGAGTGATGTTAGCTGGGCAGTGCTGAGGTATGTGGTTTATTTTTCTCTGTAATTGTCTCAAGTCTGTAGTACTGTGAAACCTGGACTGGTATCACTATAGTGCGGAGGTTTATGGTCATCAAATTACACTCCATCCTGTTTGACAAAAGACTAGTTGTAAATATTGAGGGAATACATGTACATGTATCCTGCCGTATTGTATCCACATGTGCATGTGGCCGTGTGCATGAGAACATGAAAGTCTGCAAGTGTAGGTGTTTACCTGTACACTAACAGAGTGCTAAATTTCTTTCACATTGTGAGAAAGTTTTCAGTCCAGTAAAACTGGGTCCCAGTCCCAAGCCTAGGGGTCATTAATGGGCATACAGACTTTTTTGCACTTGCCTCAAGGCATTGATTTGTCTTCTGCCATAGGGTGTGGGAATGCTGATTAGTGCACGTGCAATGTGGGAAGGTGACAATGCCTTTATGGCATGTCTTCTCTGTGTGTAGCTGATGGTGATGACAAACTTATGATTCACGTGGGAACACTGATGCTGGTAGAGATGAGGGTGCGAAATGTGTAGAGAGATTTCATCTGCTACTATTTAGAACTAATAAAGGAAAGATAACGAGGGGTAACTGTTAATTCTGCTAACTTGAGGCATTTGCTGCGTGGGAACTTGAGCTTCTCTCAATTCTTGTTGAGTATCCACTTACATTGAATTCACTCAACCGGTTGTGGTGCGAAGTTCAACAGCTGTTTCATTTGTTGTCTCTTTTATGCTGGTCCTTTAAAGTGTTTCCGTGTTATTTGTCGGTCACATTCTCCTAGAGCTAACTGTCCTTGTTTACAAAGAGGGCTATTGGAGATGTAAGGTTGGAGTACCTGTGATTGAACTAATAGAATTGATGTTATTGACACTATGTGGTGCTCAGCTGTGTAAGTGGCGCAACTGCGCTAGGGTTTGTTATTGCAGTACTTGTTTTGTATCAACTTTGTCTCAATTGTGCGAGTACAACTGATTGCTCTGTTCTGTAGTCATGAATAAATAACACACAAACACATCTCAGCCTTCATCTCATTTTAAGTCTTGGCAAAATATCTGAAGCCTTGTGTGGTTTTGTTGGGCCATATCCACTAATATTTTATATAATTAGGCAAAAACAACAGTTGTTATTGTTGTTGTTTGTTATTTAATTGGCTATTGATTTCCTCTGTGTTAGCCAACACTCTGGGGACTACACATGCAAGTGTGTGTGGATGTTACAGTATAATTATATTGCCCATACTAAAAAGTAGTGAATATCAGGCAGTGTGTGGGTGTTATGTGTGTCTATGGGCATTGTGATCTGTTGGAGGTGCTAGCTGGCAGTGGGTGAAGCTATTAACACGGTACTGTCACAGCAATGTTTCAAAACACGAGCCTGCCTGTCCAAGGTACTCATCTGGCACTCTAGGCACGAGTTAACAGGTCAGGTTGCTAGGGAACCAGTTCCAGGATTGACAAGCATGTCTAGTTGTGCCATATGTCTTCTGATGCATCATCTGTAATATTTCCATAGTTGTAGTTATGACTGCACATAAGGCAGCTACTGTTTGATGTCTACAATAGTTTAAAATTAGATTTCTTTCTCTCTCTCTCCAGGGTTTCATACAGGATTTTTTTTCTGGGGGGGGGGAAGAGTTTAGGAAGAAGGGGGGGAGGGGGGGACACGTTTGATTGACCACACCCAATTTTGCTGAAACCACACCCATTTAATTAAACATCGTCTCAGGTCTAGAATTATTGACACCAATCTTGGAAGACTAATGTGTATTGACTGAAGTGAACCTTCACCAACTATTAGATATATACAAACAACAACTCACAGAATACCATTATAAATCATAACCACAGAATACCATTAAGTAGTAAATATTATTAATTTATTCATGAAATTCTGGGGGGGTGGGGGAATCCCAGGGCGCCCCTACCTCTGTATGAAACCCTGCTCTCGCTCTCTCTCTCTCCTCTTTTCTCTTTTCTTCTTTCCTTCCTTTTTCTTTCTTTAATTCTTTCTTCTTTTTTTTATTTCTTTCGTGTGGTTTTATTTATTCCCATAGACTTTATTGAGTTTTGGAACTGCACTTTCCCGCGGGCTCTGAAGTTTTTAAAGGGAATTTTCTGGACCGCTTCGGCACGAGCTTTCGAATGGTACAAACCCCGGAAGCGTAGCTACTTCCGTTCAAAAGTTATTAACTGTTTTTACCGCGCCAACTCAACTTGGACATACTATAATGGTTCACCGCTGACAATGTTGTGTGTGAGTGTGTGTGTTCTGGCATATGCTGGGGTGCAAATTCAAGGCCTTTTCTCATGAGATAGCAATGGTCCAAGTGGGACTTCGGGTGCCCACACCACTTGCTGTGAGGAAAGGCCTGTTCTCCTGCGAGTTCTTTACCCATCTTTAGGAGCTTTGCTTGCATGGTTCATGGTGCCTGCTTACTACACAGGCATCTTGGCTCTGCCAGGTGCGCGTGACCCACTAGCGGTAACAAGAGAATTTGCACTTTTGCACTTTTTTGTGTATGTGTGTGATTTAATGGTGTATGTAAATTTCCATCACTGCTGAGAGTCCAGACTTATTACCTCATACAAAAGCAATTTTACCATCACATTGCAGTCCATATGTATATTGTCATTGCCAGAGATTTATCTAGAGGAGGGGAAGTGTTTCCCCCAAACTTCCTAGCTTCCCCTTTCCCGGTAATAGTTGAATGCTGTGTGTAGTATGCCGCTGAAATCAAATTCTAATTACAACATTTACTTATACAACATATCAATATTAATACATTACTAGTGGGTCACGCGCACCTGGAAGAGCCAGGATGCCTGTGTAGTAAGCAGGCACCATGAACCATGCAACATTGTAACATTGGTATGTATAGAGAGAGTGGTGAACTTGTCCGAGATTCCCCTCCCCGTCCCCCACCCCCCCACCCCGCCCGGGAAAATTTTCTAGATAGAACCCTGATTGGTATGTGGATTAGCCAGTTGATTGCCACTGATTATTTTAAAGCACCAGCTTGAACTGAAGATGATTAATGCCCCTTTGCATGCATCTTATGGTGTTCCAACTAATAGTCAAATATGAGCATGCATGCTGCAAGTTCCATCTCCAACTGGTAATGATCATCACTTAATATCTGGCACATCAGTTATACATGCAAGGGGAAGGAATTAAGATAAAGTGCAACTAGTGGTGTGTGTGTGTGTGTGAAATACAGCATAATTGGGTATGTTTTTATGATCGCATATGTGCATTAAGAATCCTTGTGGTGTTAATTTTTAGGTATTAAATGAGGAGGTCGCATATTAAAGGGCGTAGCCGGAGACATATTTCACAATAAGTAGAAAATGGTGGCTGACAGTTTTTGTCACCAACTTCCCCGGAGCCCAGTTTAGTATGCTTTTCAGCAACTTAGTGCACAAAACTTGGGAATAGTAGTCACATAAGTAAGAAATAAGTCACTGTTAGATACTATCCTGAGGACTCATCTTCAATCAAGAAATACTTGGCACACACACACGGCATGACAGGAGCTAGACTTCATTAATCTATTATATCACTTGCAAAAAATGATTATTATATATAATATATATATATAATAATATTATATATAATATATATACGTATATATATATATACATACAGCTGTTTGTATGTTGGGGCACTAGTTTTAAACATGGTGTGGATCGAATTGAAAGAATAGTAGTTATTCTGGAGGGTTCTCTTTGCGTGGCTACTTTTTTTTAATTTGAATAGAAGGAGCTGGGATTCTCCTCTTTATGCCTGTACCTCCGGAAGGAGTTCAGCATGTGGCAAACAGAGTCACAGATTTCATGTAAGGAGAATAGCATTGAACTATACACGCGACCTCTACATTTACGGAGTTGGGAACTGAAACTTGGGGAATGGTATGGGACATCTGAAAAAGCTGTGATTTTAGAAAGTTTGCACAACTTGGTTCTGACATTAGATGAAATTCTGTTGAACTTGTAGTAGCCATTAGTCCTGTGTGAAAACATCCATCACACTTGACTCTTGTGTGTTCGCGACATTTGTCCCTTCACCTTGCTTAAATATTCGCATATTGTGCAAGTGGAACTTATCGCTATTGTGGGCTTTACTAGTGTGACAATACGGGTCAATGAACCGATTACTGGACAAGGTATCCCTAAAATTGGAACTGAATGTCCTTTATCCCCTCCCCATCCCCACCCCATTTACCCACCCTTCTCCTATGAGTTACATATGACTCTAACATGTACATGCATACGTGTTACACAAGTTCCAATGCATGTAATGATGGTGTTGACAAGATTTAGATTATTTTAAAATTTATGTGTTGATATGTGGGCGTTTAGGGGGCATGAGAAAGAAGTTCCACATGCGTAAAACCACACCCACCCACCCAGGTGTGCCCATTAGTTCTCTCAACCATCCAATAGCTCCTGTACCTGAAGTAAGTCAGAGTAGCAGTGGTGAATATGAGGCTATGAGCATGTGCTGTCTGTGTGTGTGTGTGTGTGTGCGTGTGTGTAGGACTCACTGACACATGTTAGTATTCATCAAGCTAATAAAGCACTGTTCGCAAGGATGCTGAAGAAAGCACCTAAAAAGATCAGTTTTAGACGGTAAGATGAACAAGAGTTTCCTGGGTAAAACCCTCCAATCTATGATTCAGTGTAAACATAAGTGTGTGCTTGTGTGTAGTACCAAGAGACGGTTGGACAAGCAGTACCACTCTGATGATGGTTATACATCTGATCCAGGAATACTCAGAGAGGTAAACTTCACATGCATGCTCACATATGTACATGCTTACATACATACACACATACATACATACATGCCTACACACAAACATACATACATACATACACACATTACACATGGACTAACTAAGTTATTATGGTACTACTTTATCTGTTGTCTCAACATGAATCCCCAGATGACTGACATTTTAACTACAAGATGGTCAGTTAGTCCCATCACAGTGAGCCAAGTGACAGGCTTACACGTGTAAGCAACGCTCTTGTTTATATTAATGACATTTATTTTGACCACACACATCAATACAGTTGCTATGTAGTCCAGAGTAAAATGTGTGTTGGTAGTACAATCACATGACCCTTACAAGTGATCGATTTGTCAGTCACATGACCAGTACCTTATTATGAAGTGTAACCTATTGCTATGCAGTTTACTCACTCTAATATGTGCAGGAGGATGATGATGAAACAGACAATGACCCAGAAGTACATGAGGTGAGTAAGTCAGTCTGTCTGTCACTGGATCAGTGTTGCATTCTGTCTGTGGAGCAGTGTGTCAGTCAGTGAGTTTGTGTGTTATCAGTCTGTGAAACAGTGGCGGTCTATCAGTCAGTGTATTGGGCAGTGAGTGTGTCAGTCAGTGAATTCAGTGTGGCGGTGTGTGTGAGTCAGTTTGTCACTGTCAGTCGGTCGGTCAGTGTATTAATCTATCAGTTGGTCTAAGTTGATGTACTGATTTAAATTTAGTTTTGGCTGTCTTGACTATGTAGATGAGAAGACCGTCTCAGATTAAAGAAGTACAGATGAAGATAGACAAATTACGTCGTTCTGCAGACGCTGAAGATTCTCCGATTGCTGATTCTGAAGATTATATTGATGGGCCTGTTGAAAAACACAACAACCGGTTAGTACAAAACAGACAGATACACCATACTTACTTGAATAGATTATTATTTGCGAGCCTTGAAACAGACTATTCAAGAGTGTGTGATGTATTTCGATCTCCAATGTAATACATGTCAAGGAGGAACTATTGTTAAGCTACTATGTTTCAGTCACTGGTTGTCTATCATCCTCTTCAAGTTTGGCATCAAAATAACTGAACAGGCCATCTGTTTCAAACTAATAGCAGTATTATATTATATTTATATAATATAATAGTAAGCCAAACCTATTTGGCAATGGTCATCAACCACATTAGTCATGTGTGCAGTCTATTCAAGGGTGGGCACTATTTCACTCATGTATTTGTTTGAGGGTGCGGTTTAATCTAGAGCAAAAAATGACAAAAGAAATTATGTTAGTCATAACTAATGACCACTTGTGTGTTTGTGTTACAGGCTAGGACAACTCCTTCATCGAAACATTGGCAAGTCCAAATACCATGACCAGCGGCGCAGGAAGCTTGAGAAGTTGGAAGCACAACTGAAGGAGCTGCAGGAAGGTGGCACACTGGATGCCGAGGTTACCAGGAGGCCGAAACTCAAGGGAAGGATAGAGGACAGCCTTAGGGGAATGTAAGGAAATAGAATAAGGGAAGGGGTTGTATGAGGAAGAAACCATACAAAGCCAGCTGAGGCATGAAGTTGTGTTTAGCTCTCCAACTGTATTGTCCTGTTTTCAATTATGCACTGTGTGTGAATGTGTTTGTTATTACAGCACTAACAGAGGATTCATTAAGGGACTGTAAGTTAAGAAGCGTACCACTTGTGAATAAATATCCACTTCTTTCCCTTTTGCTAATCAGAACCTATGCAGGTAGCAAGTTAAGAAAAAAGCGAGTATCAGCTCCTGGAGATGAAGGTGTGTGTGTGTGTGTGTGTGTGTGTGTGTGTCATACATATTTATATGTATGTTTTTGGTGTATGTGTGTGTTTGTTCATATTGGCATTGAGAATGACACTAGCAGATGTTAGCACTAGCTATTATACTAGTGGTGTGCTTGAGCACAAATGGCGAGCGAGCCTAAAGACTATACTATTTTTATTGAATTCTAACACTGAAGCTACTGAAAATAAGGTCCAGTTTTTAAATTTAGCATACAGGGTAAAGGGAT
>WLWI01002448.1_pt1 | contig 16024 bp, 14 predicted proteins | sample 6701501 | NCBI WGS metagenome assembly WLWI01 (sample SAMN12718690, study PRJNA515312) | sponge metagenome | isolation source: marine sponge | host: Mycale hentscheli | place: New Zealand: South Island, Marlborough, Capsize Point | collected 2014-11-01
CCAATGCATTGGGCACCTGTGTATGCAATCTGAAGGTTCTAGCTATAAAGTAACTATTTTAAAAAATTCGGAGAAGTCAATCGGTCTTCACCCGCTTCAAAGCGGGATCCGGAACGAAAGGGTTAAAACATAAGCTGACTGAGATGAGTTGCAGTCATGGTGAAATACCATGACGGTAGACAAGGATAAATAAGAATTAAAAATTATATTATATTCATTCCATTGTAATAAATAATGTAATAGTTTTTCAATTTGAATACTTCTAGTAAGAAGACCCTATGGCTTTGTTACCAGTGAGGATCTACTGTATATAACACTCTTGTTGATTAAAACAACTCACCATACACTGTGAGGCTTACACTACCTGCATCTGTTCCTAACCGGTTCATAGCTACACAACTGTAAGTACCAGAATCCACAGCAGAGGTAGGAGCTATGGTGAAGTTGCTGGCTCCCATTGAAGTAGATATAGAATAGGTCTTGGAATTTAGTGTTGTAGTGCTTGAATTAAATGTAAGTTCAATATTACTATCTCTGACTCTATTCCAGATAAATGTGGGAAGTGGTAGACCTTCTGCTGTACATGATAGAGTGGCAGACTGTGGACTTAAAGCTTGCATTGTAGTAGATGGAGACATAGTATTAGTAGGAGGAACTAAAAATAAAGAAATCACTAACTGAAATGCATTATAGTTAGTCTATTATGCACCAACATTAATTACAGTCAAATTCAACATAATGCAAGTTGCAGTGCAGTAGATTTAAGTAATTTATTTAATAATAAAATTTTATAATAGCGGGTTATATATCTCGTGTTAAACACATGTGCAGTACAAATATTAGAGAACCCAAACTCCTATCTTAGAGCTGGTTCTATAACATTAAACTCCATAGAAACACTGTTAATAAGCATAAATGCAGCATTCAAAGTTACAGATTTTAAACTACTTACAATAAATGGTCAGTGTGAAACTGTGACTATCCATTTCATCAGAATTACTAGCAGAGCAGGTAAATGAAGTAGTGTCATTTCTCATAACATTAGTTATTGTGAGAGAGGAAGTGACTACAGCATAGCCTTCTGCATCCATACTTGTACTTGAAGACACTTGATACATGCCTCCTGATAGTATCCATGTAAAGGCAGGGGCTGGTAATCCTCTAGCAGAACAGTTCAATACCACCATTGTATTAACATCATATTCCAGACTATTACTAACTCCAGTTGGCTGTATAATAGTAGCAACAGCTACAAAAGGGAACAAGGAAATAGTATATATGTATGTGATATGTGTACACATACATAATGATTAATATAAAACTACAATTATCATACCAGTTACATCCACAGCAATTGAGGAATTGATATCTCCTGCAGGACTTGTTACCATGACAACATATACTCCTGCATCACGTGGAACAACAGAACTTATTTGCAAACTCGTGGTTACTGATGGAACTTCAAATACAGGTGGAATAGTAACACTGACTCGTGATTGTCCCATTAAACTGTTGCCATTGAATATCCAAGAGATTCCACTGAGAGGGTAATTATAATCTATTGCTACTGACAACATCAATGTTTGGTTTACTTCAACGTCAACAGTAGTACTATGAGCTTGAAATATTGGAGGCACTGGTAACATTTACAATAAAATATTAATAATTTATATACTTGTAAATACATCGAAAGCTCTCATGAAAGATTTTCAATACTGTCAAAATTATCAAGGTCAAAAATTTCTGTTCTAATCCACTATTTACCATAAGAACAATAAAACACATCTTAGATGAAGAACTCATGCTCACTCATGTGATATGTTGCACAACAAGCATCCATATGTAGGTGATCAACACATAGTACCATGCATTATTCCATAGGCCTCATGCATATAATAGTTTAAAGAGTGAAGAGATAAAAATAAAAAAATAAAAATAAGTAAGCAACAATGCTAACTATGCATGCGTATTTATCCCAGTATGAATAAAGAACATCCTTATATTAAAAAAAAAATCAGGTGTACAACTATAATATTATATCCTTTCTTACTTGCTTGAATTAATGTCAGAGTTCTATTGGAAGATCCAAAGGAATTAGTAGCCAAACAAGTATATTTTCCGAAGACTGATGTTTCACCAGTTGAAATGGTAACTTCACTAGAGTAATTATTACTGAAAATCATCATCATATCTAACATATTGCCATCAGGTCCAGTCCACATGAAAGTTATAGGATAGTCTCCTTGAGTAGAATTACAAACTAGTGCTACCATAGAATTACTCAGGACAACTCTGCTGGTATATGGCAGTGAGATTTGAGGCGGTTCTAGTGAAAAACAAAATAACCCAAATGTTTTAAATACATAAGTTACCCATGATGTATGAGCTACTCATAGTTTAAAAGGACACATAGCACTTTGTATTCATGATATTTGAAAGAAAGGCAAAGTAAGTGAATGGATGAAATACAGCTTACAATGATATAAATGACTTTTTGTGTGGTTTAGCCAACTCTCACTTTATTCAAAGGTAATGTTCTCTACATCAGCATTAGCACTAAATGGGCAAAAATATGATCCAATGATATAACATTAGTTACTGCAAATGTACCCATTTATGTGCTATTCGCCATTGAAGCTGTATTTCGGCCTGGTACTAATAATATCCCATCTGGACTTGATCAAGTGATATTTGGTGTAATAATATTTTTAGTATAAAAACTACTACTTACGTCCAATAGATATATCAGTCCTTTGTGACACAGTACCAGCCTCATTTGTTACATTACACTCATATGTGCCAGTGTTGGACGCAATAACTGAATTTATCACCAAAGTGAAGGTAGTTGATGTTTCTGATGTGGAGTTAGTTGGCATTCTATTGTGATACCATTGAAAGGAATAACTTGGAGGATTACCTCTTACTACAGTACAAGTAAGAGTCACAGTTTCACCTAATCTAACTCTAGGTCGATCCATGACTTCTAACATCACCTGAGGTAAAACTGTAAAAATACAAATAGTTCATTGATATATCAATTAGAAGTTGGAACTATGCTTATATACAATGACAATATGCTAACATGTAACAAAATAGAAGATAAAATTACATTTTAGTTACGAGGACATAAAAACGTATTACATTTTGTAAAGAAGAGTGGCCAAATTGCCAAATTAACATTGATTATGCTTTCAGAGTAACTCATTGGAACTGCAAAGTCAGCAAACTGGCTATAAGCCACAATGTACAATACATCTATATAATAATATGCTTGTGCGTCAGTAACAATGACAACCATGTATTCATGAATAATCCATGAGCTTAAACAGTTTGATGAAGCGTTGTCGTACCTTGAGTAGGTAAAGTGTCGTAACATTCCGTTGAAAGTGATTAATTGTACACTAAAAAGCGGGTGACATAGATGAGGGAAGGTAGCACATGTTTCATACAGGAGGGCAAAAGTGGGTGTAATTGGCGAGATAAGGCGGCATAGTAAACTTGCAGAGAAAAAGCGGCATAAGCTCCAAAAGAAAGGCAAAAGTACAAAAAAGGAGGAAACATTTCGCACATCATAAGTCCACAATCATGATAGAAATACAGAGAGATTCAGAAGCAGGATAGGTAGACAAAGGTAAAGAATGGACTCCAGGCTTAAGAAGAGAGAGCTGAAAAAACTATACACAGCTATATAACTTCTAAGAGCCTGAAAAAGAACAGGAATCAGTTCATTATACAGCAGATTTTGAGTAGACTCTGAGAAACAAGACTGGTCGCTTACTCGCAATGTTTGGCTTTTTTATTCATATACTTCCAAACAGCTGTGAAACTCTCTACAGGCTTCATACTTTCTATTCTGAGTGTTAGAAGTTTGTAGACATAAAAAACTGGGCCGCTTGGTGCCCTGAAAATTCTCGGTCAAAATAGAATTTTCTATCTCAATTTTCATACAATTAAAAAATACATAATTTGTCCATAATATGGTTCAAAAAAATTTCGAAAGTAAGTGTAATGCTGCCTCTATGTATAAAAACAAAGTGTGATAACATTAAATCGATTTTTTTTACAAACATCGGAGAACGTGGGCCCGTCAATTTGGCTGAATGAAAACTTCTAAATTAAGCTAAGTGTCGTGGTAATCCTACTATACTCCTAGCATTCAAGTTTTCTTTTACCCATTTCTTTTTGCTTTAGAATGGTCGATGATTTAATGCTAGGAATTTGTTGAGCTACTCTACACGTGAACACACCAGCTCTATACCTTGTACTTGTATGGTGACACTGGCATTGGTAGAGTTGAAGTTATTACTTCCAGTACATGTATACACTCCATCATTTGCTGGGTATTGAGCATTGACTATATGTAGAGTAGATATGACTCTTCCTAATGTTACACTTCTATCACTTCCACGTTGAGGGGGTGTGACCACATCAGTGTGATTGAATGTATTAGAATTATCAAATGTCCATCTTACAGTGGGTGTTGGACCTCCAATGGAGGTACAGTTAATGTTGACATCGTTTCCTTCTAAAACCGCAACCTCTTGATTTACAACAGAAGTATTAGCACTCTCTACATCAAAATATATTAGACTTGTTAAACAATTCTATCTCAATAGTAAAATTAAAAATATGCAAAACGATTTTTCTTTTATTTCTAAACAACTCTTTAAGATCAGATATCAAAATATCAAGATCAATACTTATGACTGCCTATACTAGTTATGGCCTTAATGCTTTTACTGCCCCTAGCCTGTAATATTATAACATGGGGGTCATAACCGATAAAATCAAGAATTATTCAATCAACAGAAAGTAAGTTGTTATATCTTGTCAACCTTTATAGTTACTAAATCATCTCTGACCTTCACACAATGCCAAACTATGGCTGCTAAGGAAAATGTGACATCGCATCAATATGGCAACCAGAAGATTTACTATAGAAGAGGTAATATTATACGTTAATATTTAAATAGCATGTCAGAATTTCTAATAGTCTTACTAGTAGAAAACAGGATCAAGAAAAATGGTATGCTTACAGTGGTGAGTCAGCCATTGATGGACAATGGTTAGTGAAGAATCAATGTTACTATTGATAAGCATGCAAGTGTAAGCAGCTATAGTTGTGAGTCTGATGTGATGAAGGCCCAGAATACTTCAAAAAAATCCTGTACTTACTGAATAAGTTACAATAGAAGTACCTGATTTCAATACTAGAGATGACAATTCTGAAAATGCCAGCAGTGACAATGTAGAACATTAGTGACAGTGCTGAATATTGTGGTCAGTATTCAATGACATTGTACAGTAGGAGTAAAAAAAAAGTTTCGAATTCCGTTGCGTAGAACGGCCGTCGCACAATTAAAATACGGGGAAAAACGGTCCGCCGTTTGTTGAAAAACGACCGTTCCGTTCGACAGCGTTACCGTTTTAATCTATCTCGTTCAACGTATATGTCTCGCTCAAAGGAATATAAAAATTCGTTTATCCAATAAAATGTTCTGATTTTTTGTTCACAGGCTCCAGAGGCGGAGCTTTTCGGGTTAAAAAAAATTGAAGCTGTCCTATTCGAAGTTGTCTCGCGAGAATTGTTAGTTCGACCACAGCACAGTATCGACGTTTTCTCGATGTTAGGGCCTTCTGGGGCTTAGATTTTTTACTAGTGGAGGTCCACCAGTAGCTAACAGAAGATCTACGAAGTGGGGACCTCGTTATAGCTCAGTGCCCGTCGGAACTTCAGTCTGCAGCTTTATTGAAGCAAATTAAAATTTTATACTAACTTTGTTGCACTATCCCTGTAATGTTTAATGGTCGATACACGGCCTTAGCTTTCCGATATAGCTATAGAAGAGTTTCTAGCTAGAAAATATCTGTGAATCGACGGAAATGCTTCACCATTTTTTACCGTTTTAGTAAACGGTGTCGGCCGTTTAGTCAAAACGGTACGGAACGCAACGATAAAAACTACGGTTAAAAACTACCCTTTTACGAGACTGTAATTACTATGAGGAGACCTTGGACTCAAGCCAATTCTCCTGTTTTTATCATGAGTAAATAGCTTTGAAAATTACTATGGGGCATGCCCCCACATGACAGAACTGAAGAATATTGCCTAGGATGGGTGGGGCAACAAGTAGAAGATGAGCCAGCATGTGGTTACTGGGATGGCTGACAAAATATTCTAATGTCTTTTTTACACCTTGACTTTGTAAGTAAAACTTGTGGATGACTCTCTTGCAAAAATATATATTGAACTTAGTTTAAGTACAAAATAATGCTTTTAAAAAAGACATAAAAAATGACTAATACATTGGGTGACTCTCTCGCAAAAATATAATATATTGAACTTAGTTCAAGTATAAAATAATGCTTTTAAAAAAGACATAAAAAATGACTAATACTTTGCAAAAATATATATTGAACTTAGTTTAAGTTCACAATGTACATAGAAAGCAAGTAAAACTTTTAAAAAGACATTAAAAAAAGACTAATACTTTAGGACCTCAAATTACTTCAAGATATACTAATACCACTGCCAGTATGGGAATGAGCTGATTTAGATGAGTTGCTCAATACTTATTATGTTCCCTCGGAGTTGTATGACCTCAATCAATTATATTGTATGCCCTGATTTTAAAGTGTTGTGGATTAAATTGTGACATTGAAATACACCAATCATATTTCATCTTGTGATTTTCATAATTAAAAACATGGTTTGCAAGACGTTTAATTCAGCAGACTAATGAGTCATTGAATTGATGAATCATTTTGGATTAAAAGTACATTAAATCATAATATTTTGTGTTGTGCAAAAAGGTCTGTTACCTTATTCATAGCCAGTATTTAACACAAATAATCTTTACATCGAGATTATATGAAATGATGAGAAAATTAGTAATCATTTACTGCAATACTTTCCAGCACAAGCAGTCTTAAACACAAACATTATGAAATGATTATAAGACATAATGCACTGTACTATAAGTAAACAGAGCCACTTGTATAGTTATGTCCCATGATTGGCTTCAGTATATTGTGTAGTAGTACATTTTCTAGTGTACACGTATTTGTATATACATAAACATTTCTTACTTGCCATGTTTATTAAATTTGAATACTGATAATCTGTGATTACATTTATATTCACTAAGACTGACCTAATGGAATTGCCAAAATTGTAGCTCCAGTTCCTCCCTGTCCAGAATAAAATACATTATATTCTCCATAATCATCATTGGTAGTTGGTTCTTTGAAATATATCTCATGATAATAGACAAACTGTGAACGTGTACCAATGTCCAAACCATCTCGTGTCCAAATAATACCATCATGAGCTCCACTTGAAACAACTTCCAATGTCAACTTATCAGGAACAGAAAAAAATACAACAGAGGGAGATAATCGTACAGGACAAGCTGCCTGACCTGGAATATAGAAAAGCACAATGCATATATAATCATGCTAAATGACTCGGTTATTGAAGTTAATAATAATATGTAGTAATGAAATATATCATACAATAATGAAGTCTGTGTACATAATAATAGTAGAATAGTAAAAAAAAGTTCACGAAAAAGAAATGCCATGATGTTGGACAGATGTTATAGATTTGATCTGAGAGAGAAGAAAAAAAAGAGGATGATCTCTTTGTGAATATAAATGTGTATAGATATGTGCATGTGATAGCACGGAAAATTGTTTTTTAAACTGTTATTAAATCTAAGTAACATTATGCAATTTTTACTTGTCTATCATTATTTCATTACCATCACAGGTTCTATTTATATTTCAGTATTGGCCAGATGTAGGGTTCCAGGCTGGTAGTACCCAGCAGCAGACCCAGCAATTATGGACCAATATATTTTAGCTATAAATTTTTGATACTTTAAACAATTAACTTAAAACATTGTCAGCAAGTTTTCATTACAAAAAACTGAACACTACTACTTTAGCTCACTACAATGGCGGTAAAATGATGGCTCCGCTCACCAATATGATACTGCTGACTATGAATTAGTTATCCACACTTTCTATTTCAACAATGGTTGTTTTCGGCCTTCTATGTCTGAGATATCTACCGCCTGGCTGAAGCAGTGGTAGCTTGATAGTGTACCAGTCAAGTTTCATGTAATATTAGAAAAAATTTCATTATTTTTTATCAGACCATTTACATTATTTTAATACCACTTAGTTAATTTTTGTTATTTATTTTTATGTTATTTTTTGTAGAAGAGCTCTGAAATATTGTTTAGCCATAGTTAACTATTAGTTTTATGCCATCAGTATTGTACTTCCTATTTGTATAATATAATTAAATTAACCTATATAGAACTACTCTTTTGTTTTATAAAAATCATTATACCATTAGTGCATGCATAATATTGCCATATTAAGTGGTGGGCCCTAACCATAAGTACATATTGCATCCATACAGGCAAGCAGTATCACCTTCATCAGAAAATTTTGGCATAATAATACCGAATAATTTTAATATTTTCTGGAAAGTAATTACCCATTGGTGGCTTACTAATGCCATGGACTAACTACATTCTTATTTGCCAATAATTTGCGTATAATAGCTCAAACTGTTGATATAATTTTTTAGAAAATTGCATAAGAAAGTATTTTACCATTATTGTTAACTGGTTGTAATGATAATTGTATGAGTGGGCCTCCAATGATTGTACTTTAATAAATAATGTTAAGCCACAGAAATGATTGTATAACATGTAGATATGTCATCTTGCTAACCACTGCTAATTACACAAAATCTAGCAGTAGAAAACCATCTAGCCCCAGATGATTACTAATCGCAAATTTTTCTCTATTTAACAGACAATATTGTTAATTATAGTTTAACCCAATATAATGTTACAATTAACAATATCAGCTGTTAAAAAGAAAAAAAATTGATACTATTATAATTGTTGCTGCAGAGAATGACCGAACCAAATTATTATTATAATACAAATGCCAGGTTGGAAAAGGTGAATTATGCTTCTACACAGAAAGCACTTCCTTTAAATCAGCATCGTACAGTCACAATTTTAATATCACGGTCAACTATTTTTGCACTTCATCAGAGTAGCTTTTTCACAACAATAGCAAAGAACTCTAACACCTACTCTCTGGCAAGTGATTTAGGTACAGGTTCTGTTTATACATGCCATGTGTTTGCAGTGGAGGTACATAACGAGCACAAGGAGTCTGCATCACTTTTTAGCAACGGTTTATAATACCCTCAATCCATTGCAAGTACATTGAGAAAGTCACTTTCTGCTAATATTAAAATATGATAAAATTACTGATATGGATTAAGGATGGATTATTCTATGTAAAGTGTCCAAGCCTAATTATAATGAAAAGGCTGCCTGAATCCTGTTCTTCATCAACAATGCCAGCAAGTATTGGTATTACACCTTCAGAATAGCACAATGCATAATAATATCAAAGAACTCCAGCACTATCTGACCAGTAATGTAACTGTGGTTACTGTTTACACAGGCCATACACATACTATGTTTTTGTTTGATACAAACATGCTTAACATAGATCATTATTGTTGATATAGTTGTAGTGAAATGACACAAGAAAGTTGCTGCTCATAATGTTTACTGTTTGTAGAAAAATATGTATGAGAGTGTGTCTAATCAGTGTCTACTTTGTGCATTGCAATGAATCAAAGTTGAGCCAGAGAAATGATTCATGTTTTGAATAGTAGACATTGTAGGCATGTCTTCTCTAAGAACACAAGAATAATTAGCAACAGAATAGCCCTTGTTTATTACCACAAGACTCACTGTCAAGCTGGCAAAACTGCTTTATGTTTATGCATTGTAAGTTTTTTAAACTGAATATGTATGTTTTCACGTGTGGTACTTAATTATAACTGTTTGGAATAATAGGTTACTATTATATATTCAGCATTAACTGAAAAACAGAGTGAGCAAGTTCAACTGGATATAGAAAAATAGTACAATGTCACACTGTAGATGATTATAATATATGAGTAAAGTAGAAATTTATAATGACTAGCAAGTACCTCGCCACATAGTGGCGCTTGATGTATTGCAAAGTAAGAATGCAGTAGCACAAGTTATCTTTCTCAGTTATCATTCTCTACCATTGGTTAAGGTTACATAAGTTTCCCTCTCCTTACTCTCTTTTTTTCTGAACCATTTGAGCTTTTCTTCTAACCAACCTCTCCTATCTTCAGCTCTTCTTCTTGAGGCATGGAACCCCCTTTTACTTTGTCTATCTCTCCTGCTTCTGAATTTTTGTCCTACTTTGAGAAACTTTTGTCTTCTATTTCTACTTTAGCCTTTCTTTTGCAAACTAACCACCGCATTTTCTCGTCAATTCCACCTGCTCTTTAGTTATAATTAATTTCTCGCCTTTTTTTCCTTCTCTTCCCTTCCATTTTAAACTTATTCCGCCTTACCTCGCCGTTTCCATCAGATACGATTAATCGCCTTTGACCTTCTCTTCGGTACTTTCGCCTTATTTTGTGAAACCTACGTCGCCTTCCATTGTTTATTGCACCCGCTTTTTAGAAGTAACCAGCACATTTTACTGACTGTGACGACACTTTACTTAACATAACGGGATGACGCTTTACCGAACCGTACAAAGCTCATGAATTATTCATGAATACACACACCATCGTCGGTCGTTGTCGTCATCGTTACAGACACATAAGCGTATTACTATATAGATTACACTCCATAACTGAGACTAGGGTTGTGTAGTTAACAGGGTTAGATGTTATTGTGTACAAGAGTTTGTTTATAAAAATAAAAGCTGTAGTATAATCACAATATTTTCCTATGCATCATTTTAGAGTTTATAAACAATAACTTAAACAATAGGCTGCAAATAGTAAACATTTTTCCTTCGTCAACACTGCCAGTAAGTATATAAGAAATAGGAAGAGCATGATAGGATAAACAATACTCATCACTCTCTATTATACACATAATTGTATGTAGCATTTTTCAGCATGACACTAAGGAAATACTTGTGCTTTAGGGTCGCCGAAGTTGCATTTAGTATTAAATCAAATTAATATAGGATCTTTTTATAATTTTTTCACTTGTTAGTTTATAGATAAAAATGCATAGCTCACAAGTGGACCATTTATGTACTACAAAGATTTGATCAGGAGTCAAACAAAATAGAAAAAAATAATTATGTTAAAGAGATATGAATATACAAAAAGCACTATTTTAATAAAATTAAGAATATTTTCACACACAATGACTAAATAAAGTATTGATATCCTTCCATCAATAACTTTGAAAACCCTTTACCACCAATAATTTGTTGAAACCAAATTATGTGTATTATGCATTTTTAAACTCAGCCTATTTATTTCAAACTAACCAGTTTCTAATCTCAACAGAACTGTGCCATAAACTTGAGAGTTGTCACTCATAAATATACATTGATAAATTCCAGCATCAGACTCTTGGAAACTGAAGGAGAGAGTGGACTTCAATCGACCATGTGCTTCCATTGCATTCATTGGAGGAGTCCTGGCCAGAACTCCATTGTGCAGCCATTGTGCTGTAGCAACAGAATACATATTCATTTCATCATCCTCATGACCAGCAGTAAATGATAATGTAATAGTATCATTGACATAAGCTGCTCTTCGATTGGCATATAGTCCAGTTGTTAGAGTGTCCTGTTCAGTTATTCTTAATACTCCTGGAGCACTGGACAAATCTGGAATCAAAGTAACAATATAATGAGTCACGTGTACAAATAATACTAGCAGTAAATTGTCAAATTTGCATACCAGACTCAAAATTATGGATTGCTTAACAGGTAATGATGGGTTTTTTTTAACTATATTAATGCATATATTTATGTACATGTAATTTTTTTTGTGGGGAGGGGGATTATGGGCAGTGGAATAAAGTATGGAGATAGAGAGAGAGAAGCTGATGAAGAAGTGATGTTGACTGCAACATCAAGGGTTGCTTTAAGTATAAAGTATCGTGGTTTCTCTTGACTGGTGTGGGACATGACTTTAACTCCAACCTTTGTAAAAAGTCTTTCTCTTATTAAGTCAGAGCTTATTATTTTGCTAGCAACTAAAAAAAAATTTTTTTAAGAATATCATAGGTACATAAAAAAAGGGAAGAAACCTGAAGTGCTTTTGTGACTTGCAATTATTGTCTTCAAATTTGTTTTAAAATTTATTCTACTACTATTATTATACAGAATTATAATTCTTAGTATGGGTCACATAATTTGTACACGTCTACCAGCTGCAGATAGATTAGTAACTTTGATGGCAATACAAGGTGGAAGGCTGGATTCTTTGATAGTATAGTAGGTGCATGCACTAGTCTTGTATTGCTTTCTAAGGTTTGAAAAAACAACAGCAGTATATTTGTCACAAGTACATTGTGGTGGTATTATTCACCATCACAATTATTTTTTTAGCACCATTTAAAACTTGAAAAATTAGGATCAAAGATATTGATTGTTGCTTAGTGAGGCACTCACTACATTAAGTACGGAAGTGTCAAATACCGCTCAAAATTGTTTTGTTGCTGTCGTACTTATTGACTCATAGTATCAATTTTCTCGATACAAGAAGGACAGTTAGAATTTAGGCAACTTCGGCCCAATTCTGTTGACTTATATGGAGGACTTTTATAATAGTTGATCTAATTACCTATCTTGGGCTGAATTTACTAAAAACATATAAATTATTGGATATTGACTTCTCACTTAGCAGGCAAAAGAGTGTTGTACATATGATTATTGTGTTAGTATATTTGAACATGCCAACTGCTTGAGTACAGAAAGTTTTGTTATATGCTATGGCTGAACCCTAAAGCAGGACCATATTGTCACTTCAACAATGGAGAATAAGATTAAAAACTGTTAAGATCACCCAAACAGAAGCTCCAACAGAGAAATTTCTGGACTTGGGTTGAGCTTTGAGTCCTGTAAGCTATTGGGGGCAGGGTCAAATACAAAGTTGGTGGAAGAGTGTTCTGCTATTATAGACATGATTAGTTTATTTGACTCATAACTCCCTGAATATTTAGCTTTCGTGTAAGAGGGCCACAATTTTGCGACCACCAAATTCTTGTGGTAAACAGTAATGACATTGTAATTTAACTAGTGGTGCGCTCGAATAGCGCAAATGCATGGCGAGCGAGTAAATATATTATGAGTATAGTTAAAGATGATTTGTGAAGGAAATCGCTAAATAATAGCAATGATTAGGCATGAAGAGTTAACAATAACAGAATTACCTGAATAAACTTCGAAAGCAGTGGCAAAGAAGCGCAGCTTGACAAAGACTTAACAATTGTTTCAAGAAGAGAGTAGCTATAAACGTTTTGGTTGAAACAAAGTTGCGTAAGGCAGTGCAGCAGGATTCTCCGTGCTCGATAATTGAAAAATACTGAAACTGTGAACGCTTTACCTACTTTACGTAATTAGAAGCGCGGGCAAAATTTTTTGACGTACGCATACATACCTACATATATATATATATCTGAAATCTCAATTGAACACGACTGATAGTCAGCTCCGCTCGCTTCGCTCGCTCGCTGAAATGAATGAGTATTGTCCAAATGGGTGCAGTCAGTTCTTGAACTTATACTTGCTCAACCTATTGTACTATTTAATGTCTGAATCCCTTACAGTTTATATAACTGACTTTATTATAAGGTTTGAAATTGTTGCAGCCAATCAAGTGGTTGTAAAACAATAATTTAATTAAGATCAAACTTTGTGACATATGAATCAGCCCTAGCAGATGAACCAGCTGTACAATTTGACTAGTAGCATGCTCTGATTTGTAGGTACACAATAAGCATCTAAACTTATAAACATTATTGTTGTCAACACACTAATTCCTGTTTTATCTCTAGACGAAGATTCTGCACATTTTATATCATTATCTGTATCTTCATTTAATATGAGAATGTCTATCACTGTAACTATAACCCGTTTGTATACTACATTCACACTAATTTACCACCTGAGCTCCTTAATATTAACTAGGTCTCAGTTCAGAGTTCATACATAACTCTTCATGTTCATAAACAATTTTTAACATAAACATATTAGTTTAGCATATTGTTGAAATTCTATAACTGCACCCAATGAGAACTAAACATGTGCCATTTTCTAGCTAGTCGAAATGGTTCCCCCAAAAAATACATTTTTTCAACTTTTCATGCAAGCACATAGTTCAAATATACTTTTTAACTAATTTTTTTTTTAGCAAAATACTAATTAACATTGACTCGCCTGTAATGGGAATTATGTCTCCATTTGCAGTTACTTGTCCATCTTGAGCAGTACATTGATACATTCCAGTATCAGAAGACACTACTGTATCTATTGTTAGCATTAAAGTAGTAGTGGAAGAACTGTTAGTCATGAGAGATCTTCTTATAACTGTGTGAGGAACATCTTGTACAAGCTGTCTTCCATCTTTATTCCATGTCACTGACAGTGTATTAGATACTGAGTTAACGTCACAAACCAGCCAGATAACTGATCCTTCTACTACTCTAGATGACTGATTGTACAATGAATTTGGAAGTGTAGTTACAGACAGCTGAGCTTGAACAGTATAATCTACATTAATAATAATTAGACCTATAAAAATTCTCTGATTTAAGATTGTCTTGACTAATAGACTATTTGGATAATAATAAATGGTTCACATTGTCTAAGAAAAGGTAAACTTGTGGCTTGTGATTTTCTACAGATGTTTTGTACATAAAAAATGGCTATAAATACTGCTGATAAAATTTGAAACTCTCATTCATCATGTAATGAATAATACATGCATTGATTTTCTGATTTGAGTTGCTAACTTATCACAAGAAGAAGAAGGCTAGTTATCAAGTTCCAACAGGTTTGTGGTATTTTGTGGGGCATCAAGTAAACAAAAGAAATAATTTTCCTCTTTTTGAAAAATTTGTGCCTATTAGCTCAATGTATTGGTTACATCATTCAGTTATTCAAACCTTTTTGAGTGTTATGCAACTTATGTCATTGAATAGAATATCTGACAAGCCTTTCAATATTTGTATTTCAGATCTATTATTAAAGTGCAGTTTTAAAACTATCAAATGTTTGTTTTTCACATAAAGATCAGTATACCGTAGCCTGGTCTTATGATTGCTCACTGATTAATAGGGAAAATAAGGTTTTATATTATATGCCAAGGCAAAGTAATTTAGTTAAAATACTAACAATGAAATCAATATTGATGCATCCTGCTGATTAGTATCATAATTATTGGCAATGCTGATGGCATAGTTTTCATTGAGAATAAAAGATATGTAAGAAGAGTAGGCATGTGAACAGAGTATAGGCACTGTGGTATCTAACACAATAATTATTTGCTAGTGTATCTTTGTTGATTACTACATAGCATGTAAGTATTGACATTAAGCTGAATAATAATAGCTTGTTGAATTAGTCTGATTCTGGCTTGCTTATCACGATACTTCTATATTATAGGCGATTTCTAAGCAGTGTTATAGAAACAATAATTCAAATAATATTAGTATTTCAAAACCTTACAATCTGTCATTTAAACAAAAACAACAGAAATTAATCAAACCTAAAAAAAGACAATTAAATACAAACGACAGAATTCAATTTAGCCTAATGAAAGACAGACAGAGAAACAGACAGACAGACAGACAGAGACAGACTGATCATGCATTAGAGATGCCAAGACATCACTTGTGACAAAAATTATGTGCTCTATACAGCTTTAGAAGACAAGGCTAGTTGTGAAGATTTGCATCCGATGAAAAAGATATACTGGACACGAATCTGTTTCAAATTCTTTCTCTGTTATAACATTTTTATTACTCAGTCTAAACAAATTTTATTTTCTTCCTCAATGCAGTGGTGAAAGGATTGATGGAGTCTGTCAGTGTTACACCTACCATTTCAATTTACATTTGAATATTCTGATTGTTAATACTATAAGCTACAGACATACCTCTAGTTTACATGAATGGATCTA
>WLWI01002449.1_pt1 | contig 16014 bp, 5 predicted proteins | sample 6701501 | NCBI WGS metagenome assembly WLWI01 (sample SAMN12718690, study PRJNA515312) | sponge metagenome | isolation source: marine sponge | host: Mycale hentscheli | place: New Zealand: South Island, Marlborough, Capsize Point | collected 2014-11-01
TTACCCTGGTACATGGCAAACCTCTTTCAGCCATATAGACAAGTTTATTCTCAAGACAATCTTCCTCAGATTTTGATGCGACAATTGTAGGCCCTGGTCTGATATCATGTCATTTCAAGAAATCCATACATGATATTTTGAGCCCCTGTTTTATGATAAAAAAATAGGAAGTTTCTGAGGTTATTCTAATGGGACAACACTAGAGTCAGAAGAAGTACAACAAACATACTTGATTCTGTTGAGATTTGTGGGGTTAGGTTAACAAAAGGTCTTGATGAATTCCATCGTTTTTCTCCAATACAATGTCTCAACTATTACCGTAGCATTATCCCAGTCTGTACAGTGCTAGTGTTAGTGAACCAACACTTGAGACATTGTATTGGAGAAAAACGATGGAATTCATCAAGACCTTTTGTTAACCTAACCACACAAATCTCAACAGTAATCAATATCTCAGCAAGACATTTGAGTCATTAAAAAAATAAAATATTGAAACTTCTTAGGAGTTTTTGCAGTCATATTTACGCAAATAAGAAAAACTTCCTGAAATCTTTGTATGTCATAACACTTTTTTAGTTACCTTTAGATAGTATTTTGAAAGTGAATTTATACAACTCGAATATGAACATAGAGATGATAATTTCTATGGGAGCGAGAAGAGTTAACACAAAAAGCAAAACAAAAATTACAACTACCAAGTAACTTAACCATCTGAGCTAAGAGTCAACTAGAAGAACTCTTGGACAGCTAAATGATACTGATTGATATTTATTATAATATTTAGCTTTAGTAATAGCAGAATAATATTTCCAATTATTTCATCTTCATGGAGCCTTCATCAGTTATTTTTAAAGTGATGCATAGACTATGTTGGTTTTAATATTAATAAGAAATTACCTGTCCACATGACGAAAAAGGGTATGAATTAACTACTGAAATAACTGATTTACACAAAACTGAGATATAATACAGCTTTAAATAACTGAAAATGTTTTTAGGTAATATGAACAAACAATGCATCTTGTATTACGCTTTCCTTTACCGACTCACTTTCAGTTTTATTCATAAAGTTAAAGTATTATTTTATAAATATCACAAAAAATTATTTCCATGCTTGAAATATTCACAATGTAGGTACATGACCTGTGAAAACTCACATTCTCTCACACGGTGTTATATACAATGCTATATTGCCAAGCTCTCTACCCTCTTCTATGCTAGTTGAAAGTTGACAGTGTGACTATTGTACTGACAGGAATACACTCTTGCAGTAGTCAACAAAGCATAAATTAATATTTATTAAAAAGACAAACAAACTTAAGTATTTCAACCTTGCTCTTTTATTTATTGTTTTCAGTGACACTCACTTGGAATGAGAAGATAACTCACATGATTTTGCTCTAATCTTATTGAGTGATGATGTCTCACTACATTTCTAGTGGTAGCTACCTATCAAGGTCCTATTAGCATAGAGTCCATGCCCAAGCATTAGGGGGTCAAAAACTATGTACATTTTGTGTAAGTCATTTATTTTGATACTTTATAGTAAAAACTGACACCATTTTTTTACTGCTCTAGAAGCATACATAGCTAAAAATAATGTCAAACTTTTAGACATAGCTTCTGAAATATAATATCATTGTTTAATCAAACTAAAACTAAATTGAATTAAAAGAAAACAATTTTAATGATCAAACTATACCACAATTACTATATTTCATTTATTATTCATTCAACTTGCATTGTATACTACAAATAATTTAAAACTTAATAAAGCATAGCAAACTTTATAATTTGTGTGTTCAACAGTAATATAGAGCGGAAGTCTCAGATGACGACTAAGAGGTCAGCCTTACAACAAGATAGCTAGAGGTTTACCATGTGTGACCATTCCCTCTTCAATGGATTTACTTTATTCAGGGCTGATAGAAGTGGGTGGCTATGGGGTCACTGTCCCCTCCCCCAAGATTTATTGCTTGAGGGATCAGGAGGGCACATACTATGCATATTTAAATCAAAATTGCATCGTAAAAATGCTCTAATTTCATCATAACCATCATTATCCAGAAGCCAAAGAAAGCAGATTGTCAATAATGACAGAATACCAACTGTGTTCTGTAAATTAGTAGTAATTAGTAGTAATAGTATATTGTGATAAGTAGCTTGTTTTATTGGTTTTGCAAACCAATTGATGTCATGAGCCAATCAATATTACAAATTTCATTTACAAAGTGTAATATAATCATACTGGGTGACCCTGTGCCCCCACAAGCCATCTTATTCAAACTACACTTAGACCTCTGATCACGATAATCTGACACTAAAAAGTGTCACTAACTAAAAATTATCTCAAACTACAAGTCATTCTTATTAGCCTATGAAATTTTATCCTGAATAACTCAAGGATAGGGAGCTCCATTGCTACTCTACCTGAGTGCTCATACATAAGGTGGCCAAAAATTGGGGTTGGGTGGGGGTAGGGGAGAAAAAAACCCTGATCTCGCTCGCACTGACTACGCAATTGGGAAGACAGCCCGAGTCTAAATTCGGACATAGCTGTGTAGCCAAAGCGGTGACCCATTGCGACCTACATAACTGTTAGAGTGAGGTACCTTGAAATCCCGCAGATTTCCATCGTACAGCACTCTAACTTTTTTAGAACAGAAGGATATGCTAAACTAAACTAACTACGGAGATGGAACTGAACAAACCAACGAGTAGCTACATGCTACGACATTATTCTCATCACAAATACCGCTAGCTAGTTGAAAAGCCCGGTCAGCGCACTCAAAGGTACAAGAAAAAGATATATTAAAAAATGAAAACAACCCATAAATGGTAAGTTACTATCTACAGATTTATCCATAATTTTTTAGCTCAACCATTATAAGGACGTCTAGTGTATTGAAGGGATACATGTACTTAAACTAGATAAGGGGGAGGAGCTACAGGTCAGGTTCAATTACAAAGAAAGAAGGTAGCGGAAGTTACTTTAGAATCGACCAGTACTAAAAAATCCTCGCCCGATTATACGGCCATTTATGTTCTAGTTGCCAACGACAACTTCTTAAAAAGAAATACCTCACAAACCGTGGAAAGCTCAGTATGCAGCACTCAGTTGGTCTGTACACTATGGTTTTTCTATTTAGTCTGGCTCTTTACTTCTGTTTGGTGATCAAGGAGGGTGAAGCACAAGGTAAAGCAATTTCAGTGTTGTCCTATTGGAAGTATTACTCAACTTTATAAAGTAGGTATAACAATTACTGATCTGTCTCGGCTTGTGTTTACTGACGAATATTCACTCTTTATTACAAAAGTGAACAGCAGGAAGGGGGAGGGATGAGTCGATGCAAGTTGAGCACTCAGCATCGCCCACTATCCGTACAGCATTCCAGCCTTATTAGCTCTCTACTGAAGTCGTTGCTATACTAGCTACACACTCTACTGTTTGAACTCCCTGACACATTGGTTCGAGGCGGGTGTCACTTTTTATCACTTTCGCTATTAGTTGGTGTGTTAAAGAAAGTAAAGGACAAGGTAGCTAAATAGTAAAGAAACTAATAGCTTTAGCTGGATAGTCGTTTCATTGCATACTTGTGATAATGACTTACCAACAGTCTCTGTGTGCATAAAATGTATCTTTCGTTACCAAATGTTATATAGAAACAAGCATAAGTGTGACTGAGCTTTTTACGAAATTGTATATTAAAATACAAGTGAAAATTGTAGCTTATTAGTGAGAATTTAAAACTATTGCAAAGTTATAACAACTACATTTGTAAGCCAGCCAATACCTTAGTAGTATATAATAGCAAATTAATTTATTACATGCACTTAATATGAGGCATATGTCTTAATTATGGGTGTATTATGCATCGATTATTATACAGTTTGAGAGAATTACTCAATAATTTATATTGCCCAATAACTCACACTGGAAAAAATGGCAATGTAGAATACTAAGTATAGCCATTAATAAAGTTTGCTAGCCACTTTATTTATATTCATTGATTTTGTGTAAATAACAATTTGTGAATTTTTTTCTGACGCACCTGTCATATTAACAATCTAAACCAGCTGGATTATAATGGTAGTCATTTGTTGCAATATGTTGCATTGACAAACCATTGAATGAATAGAGATTAAACGGCAATTTTGTAACTCCTTCTTCTTGAGCACATTGGCAATAACATTCACATGTACAGAACTAGCATGTACAATATTTATGTACACCTTTATTGTTGTTGTAACAGAAAATGGGTAACTCTCTTATTTAGGGTTGATCATCCCTTCCCCATTATGGATAATACTAGATTCACTTTTCTTTACATTTGGTTTCATTCAACACTGGTTTAAAAAAAGTGATTAGTTGTCTTGTGAAGTCTCTAATGATTCTAATCCACAGATTGCAAAGTTATAAAAAAAAAATCGCATTTCTCTATATCATTAGCTTTTTCTTTTTGAACCAGCCAGAGAAAACTGTAAGCATATCTGGGGATACTTCTGTTTTATTCTTTATGTGACTCATACATACAGTTGTTTCACCAAAAACATCCTAGCCTTCTGAATTTCGACACCACTGAACTAGTGTCACGCCTTATTTTATTACTGACTTGTTCATTGGTAGTGCAGGGCAAGTGCAATGTCTTCTTTGCAGTGGCTATTGGAGAAAACAATAAATGCTTGGCATATATCTTTTCAGAAGTATACAATTGTTTTAGATGCTACATAGGCATTTGAAACTAAGAAAGATGAATAGTGACTAAAGCAAAGGTTGTAAAAATAGTGGGAAAACTAGTTGTAAAAAAACAAGATTTCATAAAATGTAAAAAATAATAAATTTAGGGTTGCTCTAAAGATATGGAAACAAGGAATTTCAAAACCAAACTTTTATTTTGAAAGATGAACATTATTAAACTTGCCCAAATTGATTTTTTTCAAGACATATAAATCTTTTTTACAACTAGTAGATATTAATAGTGTTAGTGGTTCATTATTTTGCTTGCCAACAATAAATGAAATCATTTTTTATTTATCAATAATGAATACATTTTTAGAGCTTAAAATTTCACTTCTGGTAAAATCTTTAGTGCTTTTTCAAGAATTTCTACTAGTAGATAAAAAATTGAAGTATATAACTATTATACAAGTATACATTTTAATGTTATAGATTAAGTGAGAATGTAATTTTATGTAAAAAGCAATTTTTCCGCAGTTTTACAGACAAAATGTTTAAGTACATAAAGTCTAGTCAGTATTACATCAACTGGACCACTATTATAATATTCTCATTCACACATAGGAATGTCACATATCATGTGGAAGGTATTATCTGACACTATGGCCATTTCTGTACTAGCTCAGTTATATCATAAAAATTTGCAACAATTGAAGTTCACACTTGATATACTATTGCACACTCAGCAATAAACTGAGCGATGGCCATTTCTATCAGTGTGGTGGTAAGTGTTTGATGCAGGACCCTGAGTGAGCAATGACTTTTCTATAGAGGATCACGACAATTAGCAACAATTGAAGTTCACACTTGATATACTATTTATTGGTGTTGCTGTTGTTTTTAGTTGAGATTATTCCATCTACAATTCCTGGTTTTGTTGGAAGACGTGTGAATGGAGCATTCAATACATTATTAATAATAGTAAACACAACAGAGACATCAGTGACAGGATTGAGTTGCTCCAGTTTTATAGATAATGTCTTAGTTCCAAGTACTATAAATGTGACTATTATTTTATGGTGAGAAATTATGTGCATTGAAAGCATTATATTTATACCTTCTATAAAATAATTATCAAGTTCTGACCCTTTATACAAACTGGATTAAATTTTTTTACTTATAGGAGTCTAAAGACATGCAAAGGCAAAATGTGTAAAAAATCTTAGTTGTCCATCGTTCGATCTCCTGGTGACAATTAACATTTTGCTTTTGCTTCACTTTTGACACCTTTTCATTCGAAAGTTTCGATGTAGCTATAAAATATATTTCAAATTATTTATTACTCATTAATATTTTTTTAGACATACTATTCATAGGAAGTCTGTGTTTAAATAGTCCATGTTAGAGAGCATGCAAAAAGGTTACAGGATAATTGCCCTATGTTATAATTATATATAATATATAATTACACATCTATTTGTAAGCTACTAAAAGCTTTATAAATTACCTTACAGTTTTCATACATACTAAAGTACTATAAGCATTATAAACTACCTTACAGTTTTTCATGCATATACTCCCTTGTTATTGAATATTGAAACAATGTAGGCAATGAATGCAGTTATTGGAAATAACTTCTTTATTACATTTTATATAAAACTTAACCACTGACCAGTATTATCTAAACAGGATCTAATAGAAGGGTAATATCAAGTTTGTAGGAAGGAAGAAGTTCAAGTCCTAACTACTTACATTTCGCCTTGGGTAGGCATACATATAATTACATGCATTTTGGCTGTGGAATGCACTGCTGTATTCAAATCAATTATCAAATTAAACGACTATGCAGTAATCAAATCCATAATACAATATTCTGTGCAATTATTATGAAAATTTTTAGAAGTTTTTCATAGCTGTTACGGAGCCTAGTAATATTATAATTTATAGCACACAAATGATACACATGATGTTGGTTTATTAATTATTACTGCTTTCAAATGCTTTGACATAATTCCTTCATAATAATTTTTAGGAAATCCAGATCCTGCTTGGGAACTAATACTGTACAATACATTCACATACAATTATGTTATGCAGCCTCATTACTATTATCAAAACTTAATTAGCTAACACTGACAGTATAATATAAACATAATTATTAATACCTTTCTAATAAAGCTATATTTCTAGTTTTTCCGAAACACTTATGTAATTCTAAAGTTCAGAGTTTAAGAAGTCAGTCTGACTATAAACAGTTCCATTTTAGCATTCAATCAAGGTACTACTCTAGCAGTTCAGTGTAGCTTTTTTGCTAAGGAAATAGAAATGAATATAATCAATATTTGGATATGATGAAGTGAATATACACTAAATGAGCATTGAAAAAAATATGAATAAAAGTCAGCTATGATTAGGACTCACAGTGCTATTGTTTTAAACTTGACAATAATTTTACAGCTAGATATTAAAGTTGTTGAGTTAAGACAAAATTATTTTTGACTCAAATTGGTCACTTAAAACTTATCTTTTGTCACCTTTGACCCATAACTTGTCAATAAAATTCAAAATATTATAGATAAATTTTGTATATTTCTGACAGGCATCCCATATTCTCGAAGAAAATTGAATTTATTCCTGAAAAGCTCTTCATTGCTGACATCATGGGATTATAGAATCATTCCTACGGTATCTGTTAACTTCACTATTACTCTCACATTCTTGAGTCCCAGTCAATTGAAAGACATCACTGAGTATGTGACTGATACTAACTCCTATAACTTCAAACTGGAAGGAGTGAGGTCATGTGATCCCTTTACCATGTGTATCACAGCTACTAATATAGTAGGACAAAGTCAACCTTCATGTGTAAACAAGACTCTACCTTTCATACCTTCTACAAATGATATTTCATTAATAAGAGTTGGTAACTCCTACTCATTAAATCAATACAGGTAATTGTGTACAATATTATACAATAGTAGCTGATTTAATTACTCTGTTATTGTTTAGATGTCAAATTGTCAAGTAGAAGATAACAATTTGATGTTTGTTTTGCTTCAAAGTCAAAATGCTACTCTGCCTACATTGTCATCAGAATTTGCTGTAATTAATTCAGTGCCAACAGTTACAATTTCACGATTAAATATAAAATCAGTTTACAACTTAACTATTATATCTAACAACAGCTTAGGAATAGCATTCTCTGTATCTCAGCAATTTTGTGAGTTAATTAAAAATTGCTTGATCTCACATTTCATTTTGAACAATTATTTTGCATTAGGTACAAATGATATTGCAGGAGTTAATATTTGTCCTACAATGAGGACTGGAATATATAACATATCATGCGACTATATCATAGGATGTAATTATAGTGGATGTTCCTATGAATTATCATCCACTGATAGTACTATCAATGGTTCTATAATAGGAAAGAATTACGAGGTAGTGAGTGTTGATGTAAATACACAATATAACCTCACTGTCACTGATATTAATGGAGAAGATGTGATTGTAATGCAACAATTGTATATTCATTTCATATTTTTATGCTCACCTATAACAGGTCAGGAAGACAAAAAACATTTTTGTAGTAACTATTATCAATGTTTTTATGTAGATGTGGAAACTACAAGTTTCAGTTTACTTACAATTGATAATAATAACATATTAATTACATCTGTAACAGTTGGAGTAATGGTGCCTTTTTTCATGATTGTAGTCATGGTAGTGGCTGTTGTCACTTTTGTACTTCTAATCAGGAATGGTAAGATACAATGATATGGCAGGAATTATTATTACATGAATGATTGTGTTGTCAATAGATAAGTTTTCATGTAGAACAAGAGGAAAGTAAGTATCTAACAAATTTATATGCTAATAATTTATGAAAATATACTTGTATGAAGATCTGATGCAAGGAATACAAAAGCTGAAGATGTACGTATGCAAGAAAGAAAAATATTATAGCTACACGTGTCCACAAAATACAATTTATGTATTTGATCTTATAGAGTTCTTTAATATCATTGATATTCTACAAGCATTGCCTAAGTGCATTATCGAGAAAACATGTTAAAATACATTGTACTTTATTTAAATAGAAGTAGAAATAAAATTAAATAGGAATCCAAAAATATGTGTATTTTAATGAGCCGATATTCAGTTATTGTAACTTATAATTTATTTGTCAAAAATATCTATATTAAAATATAAATGAAATGTAAATTTATTATATCGGTGTATAAAATTAGGAGAGAAAATAATAATAAATAATATGTTTATGCTTATGTGATATGCTTTCACTTTATATTTAGATTTGTCTTCAGTATGACAACAATGCATCATATGGTGTAGTTAATGTCATATCAACACCACCAACTGATGACTTCACCTGTGAGACTAATCGGTCATATGACATCGTTAAGAAAAAATATCATTCCACTGTATATCACGATCTAGTCCTGTTCCACTTTATGAAAGTGTGCAATAGAACTAAGTTTGATCTTAATGACAATGATTCACTTATATTTTTTGTGTTAATTTATCATTAATGTTTAGTGTATTTATGGTACATGTGTAGTACTCTAACAAAAATCACAATTTATTATTATTGTTAGTTTAGTTGTTGTGAATTTGTTGCAGCATAAATTAAGCTTTAATATGTTTGATGTTGTTGAGTTTTCCGTCTTCCTATATATTTATGATAATGGCTAAGTATGTGACACTTATTTCACAAACATACAGCAATCCCTTACCTATAGCATAGCTTGGAAAAATACAATTCAAATTTTTGTACATACTCATCCTTACATGAGTATACTCCAGTGATCAGTTTTGAAAAACTCATGAAGTTGTTTATACATTACAAAAAAAATACTTTCTATATAGCTAAATTTGTACTGTAATATTATTATAGCTACTATTGTCAGAAGTTACAACTAGCTACCCATATTAACTTTAGTGAAGTGTTTTTTATAATCTACATGGATGAACAGAATACCAACAGACAATGTAGATAGTATAATCTGTAAGTAGTAATTTGCTATTGGTGTAAACAAATTATATGTAAAACATCTGAATCAATCCTGTAATTGTACACAACTCATTGGATAGGAAATGATACAGAAAGTATATTATTACAGGATGTAATATACATGATCTCAATAATTAAATACCACTAGGGTGATACTGATAATAGGCACAATATACCACAGTAACACAAAACAAAATTATAATGGTTTGTTCTTCGTACGCTGTATTACATAAACACAAGTATACTTCAGTGTCTATAATTATTGTTAACTGACCAATCAAGCATTCTTTAATCAAAACTTTCAATATGATGTGAACAGTGCATAGCTACAAAACATTCTAGAGAAGGCAACTCACATAATATACAGTTGTTGTTGTTTTTACACAAACCAACTTAGGTAAACATGTTGGTAGAATTCAAACACCATTGGACAAGATCTTAAAACATATGTGACTCATTGCTCTTGGATGGTTCTGGGGTCATAAATCCCAGTGTTATTAGCCTTGATGTTGGTCTATTGGAGATTTTAGGTTCTCATTACTACTTTATATTACACAAGAATGTTTAAGTCTATAATGAAATTGAAGTCACCTGCATGTCTAACATCAGAAGGTCAATCATGCATCTCTCAATAATGAAATATTAAGAGGTATATAACAAAACAAACTGTCAAGGAATAACTATGAATATTAATATGCCATGAATGGTGAATTTTGTGACCTCAACTTATTTACAATTAAATTTTCACTATATACAGTGTACCCTTAAACTTAAACTATCATTAATCATGACTGTCATGTCACTCAATATAAAATATTGTGGATCATTTCCATATGAGGAGTAAACATCACACTCAAGAAATAAAACTTTGGGAAGTTATCATGTGTACAAAATTTGTAAAATTTTGCACAACAGTGCTCTTATAGATTGTGTTGTCAGGTTAAAGTATCATTCTATTTCAGTGTGCTTGATAAGGTTTCAATAACACTTATATTTTCAACCACTTATCATAAGCATTTCTCAGTTATTAAAATTTTATTATATTTCTATCTCTAATTCATCATAACAGTGAAGTTAATAAACACAATTTATCATGACAATGAACGATTTCTTACTAAAGACTTACTTTTATTTTCCATCATCAACTTACATTATTTTTATAACAATAATAAAGAAGCGGGTATTTATCACATAATATCAATGCAATTTCATAAATACAAAACTGTTGATCACTTATCATTCAGTAGTTCAGCATTATTGCTGATATTATTGCTTTAATACTGATTTACTTCATCCTCAATATTATAATTTTTTGTGAAATGTCAAGTATATAGCTATAATTGTTAAAAATAGCAACATGCAGTGTAGATGTTTACATGGTAATTATTTTATTGGACACAAAAGTGACTGTGAATCAGCCAATATCAAAATACATTAATCAGAACCAAGATTATGATGTACTGTTTCTAATACAGAGTGTAAAACGTATTTTTTTCATTGAATTTTTTTAGCTCATAAAAAATAATTCTACTAACTTTATAGATTTTTGGAAAAATTATTCACATACTTAAGTTTTAATACATTGAGTCTTCAGCAAGTTATTTAATTATTAATGATGTATTTCTTGTGAATATCTACATTATATTTTTGTTCAAATTGTCACAACTGCAAACTGAAGAATGCTAGACGAAGCTAATAAATTATGTACACATTGCTTAAAAACTGAGCATCTACAAAAAGGGAAGTTTGAGACTAATGGAATAGGCTTTGGCTATAATCTAAGATACATTTTAAACTTGTGTTGAGATCACCAAATATGGCATTTTAATGTGAATCTCATGTAAAGGAAACGGATAGTTTATTTACCGATTGTGTAGCACATTAATATCATGGATATTAATATGTTCCCTCACAGGAAATTAATAGTTTGTAATCATGGGTTGCCACAATGGTCCTCAATTATTTTAATTTTTGTTGAATTAAAAAAAAAACGTTTTGTCAATGTTTATTTGTGACCGTCTACAGGAAAACCAGGCACAACGTGGCACCCTTCGAAAAAATTTTTTTGCACTTACAGAGTTGTTGGCGTCCAGATATTGAGCTCACCAAGTTTTATCGTCGTAGCTTAAGTCGTTCCCGCTATAATAGACCTAACCGTTCCCTTCCGTAGGATTAAAACAATACATTTTTAAGAAATCGATCGATCTTTTCTCGATATTTACGCACGCCGCGTTGTGCCCGGTTTTCCCGTAGACGGTCACATTTGTTAAATTCATAATAAAGTGACCAAATGCTTAAATGGTATCAGAATTGTATATGTTTTCATTGGCCTAAAATAATCTAGTGATGTCATGTGAAGGGAGGTATTAGTTGCATATGGCATTATCCTCAAATGAGCTCAAATGGAGATCACAACTTGTTTAGTGAATATTGTAGCATTTGTGGTATTTCTTAATTGTAATACATTAATAGTGAATTCAACAGGAACATCAATGGCAGGGTTGAGTTTCTAAACATTTGTTGCTAAATAATATAACTTAATTATTGGATATAAATAGTAATACATGAACAATTGCAATATCTAATTATAATTTCTTAATTTATATATTTTAAATTACTTCGTGTGTTGTGGTGACTAAGGTAGATGGATAGGAAGATAGAGATTGTTTATACTTCAATGGCTGACATATGCATTACAACACTTGTAACAAATTGCTTTTCAAGAATTTATTATTGGATTATGAGAAAAAAATTATTATTTGACGGTTCCTCAACAATGTAATTGTTTTAATGTGACATCCTGTGCATATTAAAAAATGTTAAAATCTCAATTTTTTTTAAAACATTTCTCAAGGCACTAGTTAAATATAAACTACACTCTTTGTGCATTATGAATTTGCAATAAAATTCAAATATAATACTGTGGGCAGAGAGGAGACAGAGACGAGAGAGAACAGAGAGAACGAGAAAGAGTTAAAGAATAACAAAGAGAAGAGGAATGCATGAACATTGATGTTGTGTAGTTGTGTGTGTAATTATTTATTAGTATAGTGAATCACTGTGTGTCATGCTGTCATGTTGTTGTGCTTATTTTGTGTCCGGATGTTCCGTGACCACACCCCCACATTATTTGTGCGCATGCGTGTCTTCTGACATATAAGCCAGGACACGCATGCGTATCATCAGTTCCCCATATCGTTAGTAAACCCGACTTGAATTCATACTTCAAGGGAGGACTAGATATCTGGGAGAACTCTGGTGGCAGCGTTCGCTAGAGTTCCTCGAGTAAATATTTGTTGTCGAGCTTTGGTGCCTACCTTTGTTACTTTCGCTAGTTGAGTTCGAGTTGTCCAAATTGGTTGAGCTTGTCCTATCTCTAGTGCCAGCGATCTGCCCACCCACAAATACTTTTTAAGCCACTTATTTTAAAATATTCTCACTGTTTACAGCATTGTAATATTTCCTCTGAATAAATATCCTGCTCCTTATCTCAGAACTGTGCCTATTGTACTATCACTACTATCCATGCTAATATCACTGAATTCCCCACTATTGTTCCTGCCTTCCATGTTAATTAAATTTTCTACAGTACCTGCATTACTATCTTCCGTACTACTTATATTTACTGAACTACTGGCATTATCACCTTCCATACCACTACTATAGTCATATCCAGAACTCTCATGCTCCTCCTCTCTCTCACTGCTAGAATTCAGTACCTCATATGCTATATTTTCCTTCACATTCTGAATTGCATCCGACTCACGACTGTCTTCAGCGCTCAATGAAGAATGTTCACCAAAAAAAATTGCACATCCACTTGTGCCAGAACTTCCAGGCCCAGTAACTCCAGATATAATCTTCTTGGCCTACTTCACTACCACTGGAGCAGGAAAGCGACGGATATTCTTCTTCGCCAGTAATAAGGCTAAGAACCTCAGCAACACTAAGCTGTTTCTTGATCATGTTTTCAAAAAAATTGGGAAATATTTTTTTAATCTAATTATAGTAAAAACAATCAAAAGGGCAATAGAAGCACGGGCAACAAGATGGTAATATTGAAATGAAGCTACCACTTGAGATCACGCTCAAAAATAGTCTTGAAAAATAATATGTATTTAAATTTACAAAATCAGTTGGCTATGTATTAAGGGATATTCATTACATGTTAGTGTACTTTGGTGTGCTTTCATGTATGTGGTGTTTTTGTTGTAGAGTTGGCAGTGTTAAGCATTAACTATTGAAGATATCTTTGTGTAAGTAATATATGTTTTTTTTCATTTGTATTGTAGGTTGTGAAATTTATTATCAACAGTGATGAACAATTTTCAGCAACAAGTTCACCTGACTTTTAGACATAGTATGTGTTACTTTTCAACCTAACTTTAATATCATCGTAACTTAATTTTTAACGGTAAGTGTATATTATTTCTACATATTTTTTTTTTGAGTGTCAGCAATTTATACTTTTTTTGTGTCTCAGCAATTTATAAGTTACTAAAACAATAGTATTCTACAACTGAGGATAACGTGAAATTCATCATTTGTTTTTCGTAAGACTAACTATAGTTTACCATATTATGATTTAGGGTTGTATAAGATTACAATAAACCATGAGCAGACTACAAGTGACAGGGAAGACCAACTTTTTACTGGGTAGTGTACACGCAGTAAACTCTGAGTGACATGAAGTATTCTAATTTAGAGTTTACTTTCATGTTTTGCTTATGATTTACTGTCCAGTACACCATTGATAAAACTTAAGTAAATCATATTACAAATGTTTTATTGTTAGGTAAAACATGCTGGTTAAAGCAGTACAATAATTTGGCATGTTCTTCGGAAGGTGATGAACTGCAAACATTCTTCTCAATGTTTCTACACTGAAGCAATTACTTGTTAAAGCTGTACCTGGATCCACCTTTCCTAATAGTCGAGTTAAAATGTTAAGTTATAAATTGAAAGTTAGCAGGCTCAGTTGAATCACTGGTGTGCTACCATATCAACTGGGTGTCACGCTGATTTCTTAGTGCCTATGCTGTTGACCATAATAGCGCTTTCCCTGTTGTACTTGCCTTGGACTTGTGGACAATTTTAATTTTTCTCCTATATATTAGGAAAGAGGAGGGGGAGATTACAAAATATGTCAGGTGGTTACAATTGGGGAATAGGCCTCCATAAGTTTGTACATGGGCAAGGTGTCAGCTTAATTTGGGGTTATTGCATTAATATGAGATTTCACAAAACAATCAGCCAAACAAAAATTGTGACACCATCTGGTCTTTGTAATATATGCCAGTGGAATTATTTAATCACTATCATGAGCCATATCAGATGGTAATGTACCATCTGGTCTTTGTAATATATGCCAGTGGAGTTGTTCTATCACTATCTTGAGCCATATCAGATGGTAAGGTGGTACAGTCCACAGTCTAAATTGATAGGGTGTGGAAAAACCACTGAAGATTGCTGGCAAAACCGTCACATGGTCAACTATCCACTCTGTCATCTCCCCCACATGTCCATTACATTTCTGAAACAAGTTCCCTAGGGTTTCTAGACAGCAGCGCTTGTTGAAATTTTGCCAAATACTACAAGTGTTTCACAAGTTTGTGACAACCTGAAAGTGCTTTCTCCACTTCTCTACAAATACCTGTTTTATTCCATCTTATAATCATACTTCACTGGCCACCTGTGTTAAGTCTCAGATTCTGTAGGAGAGTAACTCAAGTCTCCTTCAGAACAGAGCCCTGTAGGAGAAGTATGTTTTGAGCCCGTGGGAACCTGGTGGTGTATCAGACTAACTGTTTGTTTATGGTCGAACACTCCTGGTTGAACGAACTGTCTTCTCAGATTTTTATAAATTAGCCATTGCTCTAGCTAGGCCTGTTATTTCATAATACGTCATTGGAAGCATGTGACTTTATAGGAAAAAAGTAGAGCGCTGTGGGATCTAGGAAACTTCGGAAATAGTGTTTCTGACAGTACCTCAAGTTGTTACAATGCCTTCATATGGAGAGCTCTCTTGCTACTTAACTTAATGTACACATTTTATCCATGTAGCTATTATTAGCCACTTTAGAACAGCCATTCATGCACTTAAGGGGAAGGACTGTAGCTACAACCGCAAAGGAAGTAGGTGGGGGAAGTTTAGTTGGGCGGAGCCCGACCTCTGCTGAAGGGAGAGGTCGGGTAACAAGCCTATACCCGGGTTTGTTCCCTGCTGCAACGTACGTTGCAGTCCAATCAGATTGCAGTGTGGTTAAATGCTAAGGGAATGGGTGGGCGGACAGGAATACGC
>WLWI01002452.1_pt1 | contig 16006 bp, 8 predicted proteins | sample 6701501 | NCBI WGS metagenome assembly WLWI01 (sample SAMN12718690, study PRJNA515312) | sponge metagenome | isolation source: marine sponge | host: Mycale hentscheli | place: New Zealand: South Island, Marlborough, Capsize Point | collected 2014-11-01
ATAAACCAGTGTTATTATTTGTAATTTTAGCCAACAAAATATGGAATTACTACTTACATCATTCTTGAGTATTGATAACTTCTGTAGTATCAAATTGAAGTTACTTTGACCATCTGAATTACCTTGAGTTCTTGACAACAAGCTCTCAAGCTAAGCCTTGTGTAGGTATGTTCAGTTGTGTGAAAGTATTGTGCCAAACGTAAATAATGTTACCTGTTTTTGTTGCTTTTTTTTTTTTTTTTTCAATTCTAACTGTTGCAGGGAGTGGTTACTATGGCATTGAATCCCCTTTACCTTATCCACGTAATTTAAACTTGACTTTTTCTTAGTAGCTTGATTGTTGAAGTTAAAATTAATCGTTTAACAATAGTGTTGTTTTAGGCTCGCTCGCCATTTGTGCTCAAGCACATCACTAAGTATGCTACAATGTGCGATAGTAACATTATTATGATAGTCATGAATTATAACTTTTTACACACAGGTAAGCCCTTCTTTGTCAATTTCTCTACCACTTGATTGAGTTACACCAGTTTCTCTCTCCTGCTTTCATTCTTTGGGAGTCATCTCAGCTCTTATCTTACCCTCTTCCTTTCAGCTCTTTCTTCTTGAATCATGGATTCCCTCCTCCTCTGTCAATTTCTCCTGCTTAGGCGTTCTGTCATTCTATTCATGATTGTGGACTTAAACTCTAACTTTCTCCATCTGTTCCTGCCCATTTCAGCTGCTTTTTGGTACAATAGTCAGTTGTTGTTTTTTTAATCACCTTCACTTATTTCTTAATAGGATGATGCTTTACCCATTCAATTTGAAGCAACACTTTACCCACCGGGCTCAGCTCATGAATTATTCACGAATATACAAGCTGTCAGTTGTCATCATCTTTACTGACACCAAGCATATTATTTTAAAAATTATTATTACTATTATTATTCTCATCATCATCATCATCATCATCATCATCATCATTGTTGTTGTCATAATCATCATCATTGTTGTTGTCATAATCATCATCATTGTTGTTGTCATAATCATCATCATCATCATCATGTGTGAGTATGCACATTCATATGTGTGTGCATGCATATGTTGGTGTGTGCATAAATTATGTGTGCATACATGGATGTGTGTGCATACATGTGTGAATGAAAGATATTGATATAGAGTTCCCTAGTTCTGATGGATGTCCAGCAAGTGATTTAATATAGCACGCTATATGAAGTCATAAAAAATCATAAAATATAGGGCTTATATTCTGCTGAACTAATATAAAATTTATAAACTGATTGACTTACAGTTCTAGTTTGTTTGCTTTTTAATTATTGGGCCGTACTCAATAGATATGGGTGCCAAGACATTATTTGATTTAGAGTTCAACTAGCTAGTTAGACCACTTTCAATTAAAATTGATTTTGAATATAATAATTATCCATGTATACAAGACTAGGCAAGATAGAACCAACAAAGTAACAAAACTGAGGAACACTTCTTTGATAGACTAACAACTACAAGAACATCACCAACTGACAACTGATCATTATGATTAAATATAAAGATCACACAATGGGCTATTGTTACAATGGCAAAGAACTATTGACAGAACACAAAGAATGATTGTTACAAAAGTATAGTAAGAGGCTCTGCTCCAGGAAACCACAGATCACAAGATGATTATGAGGTTTCTAGTATGCCTGAGCAGGTCCTATCCCACACCAGCAAATGTCCAAACTTTTAAAAGGTGGTGTCACACCATCTGGTCTCTTACCATCTGACCTAAATAGGCCCGTGGGCTCGAATCTGGAATGACTATGACGCTTGTGCATTCACTTACTCTTCAAACTCTGCCTTTTCAGAAAATTCATGGGAGCTTCATGCTGTTAGCAAGATGGGGGCCTAGAGATAAGAATTCTAAGGGTTGGGGTCCTGGCTGTATTGATGACAAATAATAATAACAATATCTTTTTTAAAGGTGTGACGATTAAAAATATTTCAAAAGTACATTATATGCATGGAGTATGAGGCTGTTCATTCATAGAAAAAGATAAAACTTTTGCCAACAGTTAGTCACAATTCGTCAATAAAGTATTGTATAGTGAAACAGGCTTCTAAAAATCTGGATTATTAAATCTCTCAATGACCTCTCCCAGCCACATTATAATCATTCTATGCATGTGTATTAATAGTATAGATAAGATAAAGGTGGTAAGCCCACAACTATAATTCCCTTTTTGAGTGTTACATGTCCTATAGAAATCTTTTTACCTATAGAAGAGTCTACTTATTTTCAAGAAAAATTTTAACTAGTGGATGCATTGTATTTTTTGTGGCATGCTTACAGCAACAGCAACAATTTGCTAGTTTGATTGAGAATTACAATACTACATATCCAGCTAGGTGTCACACATGTTGTAACAGCATCATTTTTGTGGTTGTATTACTATCTGAGGTTCTTATGTATGAATAATATTATATTTCAGCTTATGTCACTGGCTATAACAGGAGTGCTTGGTGCATCAGTTATTACCGTTAAATAATCTATAAAGAGTATGAGTATCACATGACATTATATTTGTGGAAGCTACTGATCTTGATGAATTCTCAATGAAACCTCTTAGAATTGACAACATTCACTTTCCATTTTCCAGAAAGCTAATAAAGTAATACAGTAGATTTAGCTAAATGAAAATCTCCTGATTTGATTTAATTGTAATTAACTCTTTAATATAAAGAGTTAAGCTTGTAATAGGAGGTTGCAGTGTAACTCTTAAAAAAATATTCTATTATGCATCTTGCTATGTTTTTGGCTTCAGGAATAAAATGACCCATAATTGCAAATTGGTTATTATGACATTTTGTGGTTTTTGCTACTGGAAGCAAGAAAATTATTTAATTTTACTTTTAGCCACCCCACCCTCCACCCCCATCATACTCCATAATTTTAAGAGCCTCAGCCATGTTTGCTATTAGCATGCTATTGTCAGGTAATCTTAATACACCAAGTTTTCTGTAATTAAGGGTGCTGGCACACCTGATACGTATCCGCCCACGCAAACTCATTAGCTAAACCAATTATGTTGCTATGGCCCAAGTTTATATACTTTCTATTCTTTGCTGCCTACTCTATACAGCGGACTGTGAAGTGAACCCTTCCAGAAGCAAGCTTACCTGAAATTGGACTCCTATGGCAAGAAACACGGAAGGCATGAGCCCTCCAATTTCACACCCTACAGAGGGAGCTACAGTTGGCAGTTCAAGGCTACAGCGCCCGTTTAAGCATTCTACGGACCTTGGAGCTCAAGCCCGACAAATTTACAGAAGCTTTTTCCGATTCACAATTTACTTTTCTAATTATGCACAGCAGCAGTTCTTTCATGACAAACTTTGACGCTTTACTTCCGTTGTGTACCTTTATTACGTAATTTCTCTCTGTAACTTTATTTGTAGTAGTCTTGTGTAACTCTATTCCAAATTTAGAACGGCTCTGATACGTCATTCTGTAGTTTTGGCAAGAAATAGCTTGCAGAAGCTAAAAGTATTGGTCCGCATACTTTATTCCATAACAGCCCCGCCCTTTCGGGCGGTTAAGGAATACGCGCATTTTGTTGTCAACGAAATCTTTCGTTGAGTGGCTCCCAGAAGAGCCGGTTTGGAAAAAAATAAACAAAACACGGGAACAACGAATGGAGAAGGCGGCGAACAGCAGACTTCTAACGGGAACTGAGCGCCTTGAACAGCTTCTCCCCGAGCGGCTTGCTCCTGACTCCCCTCTTCTTCAGGCTGTCGTCCTCAGTAAGGCTGGTTCGGTGGAGAAGCGATAGGCTCTGGTCGAAGCCCTCTGTAACCAGCTTCTTGGCTTGTGTTGGTGTGACACTGGGTTTTCCTAAGGACCTGGTGAGTGCTGCTGCTTTGATAAACAGAGTCTTTTGGGAAAGCCACTTCTTCAGTTGCATCTGAGAAGTCAGAAAGGAGAGTTCCTTCAAACAGCCACTCAGTGATGGATGCAGCAAAACTCTCTCAAGTGCCAGTACATCGGGAAGAGTAAGGTAATAACAACAGTAATAGCAATAACAATAACAGTAGTGGTACAATAATAATAATAATATTAATATTATTAATAGTTGTTGTAGTAATAGTAGTAGTAGGTAGTAGTATAGTAATAATAATAATGATAATAATGGTAATATAATGATAATAATAATAATAATAAATAATCTTATTATAGCTTATACTTTCAATGTCAACTTCAATAGATTAAAAATGAATAAAAAGAGGGGGTAATACTTTTGCATACCCGAATAGTGAGGAATCCCTATTTTTTCACTGACTAGAGTGGTGTTACTTGCAATCCACTCTAAAAATTTTGGCAACACAACAGACAGTGGCCGTTTACTCTTTAAAAGATTGGAGGTGATACCTGTTACCTTAGAACTAATATTACAACTCTAATTATTTATAATGTATTTATATAATTCCAGCAGCAGAAATGTTTCGACTGGTCCGAACCAGAGAGGAAAAAGTTATATTGGGGATGGAACCAGGAGGTTGGATCACCTTGGCTATGAGTGCTCGAGCAACTTGGCAGACCTAGCAGACTACTCAGGCGAGCGTAATCAGCGTACAAATGACCACTGATCAGAAACGATAAGACTGGATAGTACTGTTTCTATGAACAGCTAGAATGGTGAATCTGAAGGCTCATGGAATGACAAAAACTGACTGTGCCAGTAGATGTGCATGTTGAAATCATGTCATCTTCGTGAGGAAACTTGATGTCGTCATCACAGAGCAGGGACAAGCGGTCTATCAAGTCATCTTTGAGGGTGCTATCAAACTCCTCTGCAAGTAAGCCATCATCATCCTCCATGAAACTCGCTGTTATCAGAGTTGGACACTGTAAGTGATAGTAAAAAATTAATTTAAAAATTATTTTTATTAACTTATTTTTACGATTATATTTATTGATTGATTAATTGATTTATAAGAATAGATCTATGATTATAATTAAGGGAGTAAAATTCCAGGGCTACTTCCCTTCTGTGTGAAACCCTGATGCATATATACACACACAGTAGAGAGATTCAAATTTTAATATATTTTATATACGTGTTCAACACAATTCTAGGCACATCTGCTACAGCTGATCCAGAAAAATTAGCCGGCTTTGCCTCAGGAACATGAAACTTGCAGATGGTGGTGCCTTACTCACTATCAGTCAGCCCAGGAATATCAGTGCTGGATTCTCTAGAGGAAACTGCGTGAGCTGGTACAAATGGACATGAGCCAGAAAGTATAGATGGACCTGCGCTGAGGGGCACTGTTGGACCTGCACTGGGGGCCACAGACGGACCTACGCTGAGGGGCACAGACGGACCTGACCTGCGCTGAGGGGCACAGACAGACGGACCTGCATTGGGGGGCACAGACGTGACCTGCGCTGGGGGGCACAGACAGACCTGCGCTGGGGGGCACAGACGGACCTGCGCTGGAGGGCACAGACAGATTTCTGTCACCTCCATCATGACTAACCAACTCGGGACCTGTACAATATTATAGATGAGACTGTACATCAGATTTATCAACAAAAAAACATGTAATTTTTTGCTGCGAAAAAAAATGAATAAATTTTAGACTAAAAACAAAAATATTTATTATGATATACAGCCATGCACCATTCTTTTTTGTGTGCCATACACTACATGGAATATATTTATTAAGTATATATATTTAGAATGATTCAAAACATGACTGTTGACAGATTGTATTCTGTAACTATGATGTTCAAAATATCAATGTTATCATGTTTTGCTATAGGTACCTCTACTGGAGTAGCATATTTTCTTCTGCCTTGCTGCAGAAAGCTGTTGCTTCTTCTTTGTGCCTGTTCTGCTAGCCATACCAACCACAATTAGATACAGGCCACGAGCCTCTGCTGCGATACCGCAATAAAAGCCACGAGATCGCCAACTATAATTTTCGAGGTTGTAGGCGGGATTGTGTGCGCGTGTTTCTTTAAGCCCAACCACAGGCTACAACTCCGTGGTTTGGCAGCTCAATTTGGTCAATTAACAGTGCACGCGCGTTGCTATGTGCCAGCACCCTTAATATGCCTTTAAGATGCCACTATTATTCACAGTTTGAAGTCCTGAAGAGGGAAGAAATGTGAAATATATCTAGCATACAGAATGCCATACAGATGTGACTAAATTAACAAAAGCAACAGCAGGCTATGTTAACATTGTAGTCATACTTTCATTGCTTTGTATGCATGAATGTATGTTTGTTTGCACATATCCGCAAGTGTGTGCATGACAGCAAATTCTCAACAACTTTTCATGAGGAATAATATTTAACTCATCTAAATGATTTTCAGAAATACAAATATATAACTCCATAACATTCAATGAAATGTCTGTCACCTTTCCTGATAGACTATTGTGGGTAGAGGAATGTGGTGGTTTGGGATGTGTTGCTATTAAATATATTCATTATTAACCTTAAGATGGAGATAGCTAACTAGAGCTTGTTGCTATGATAGATATTGGGTATTATGTCATTCCAATTTTCAAGTAATTTCACACTGTTCATCCCCATATCTAAACTGAACACAAGGAAACCAAATTATTGTAAAAGTAGAATTAAATACAAGATATTTCTTTAGAATAATCTTCTATGATTCTACCATAATCTGAACAATCAATTCACACAATAGTCCCAACTATAATGCATTATATTAAAAGCTGCTTTCCTTTCATTCACATCTAATGAAGCACACAGAAGGGGTGTGTGAAGAATGTATATTGACCTACAAATGCATATCCTTTCAAATTAAACTAAGTGGATCACCTGTGACACCATCAACATTACAATAATACAGAGAAATTTGTGGTTACAATAGCAGTCATAAGGATTCATTTATCATCATCATTATTATTATTACTCCCAACAGCACAATGAGGACTCTTCAGGCAGTGATGGAAATAGCCATGAGGATTAAAACTTCCTTACAAATCATCCTCATACTTCATCGATTTTTTGGCATCTGCCATACTAATTTTATTATGAAGCAAACAAACCAATCATATCAATCTACTTTTCTCTTCAGCGTTTATTTTTTTTTAAATCACCTGTAAATTTACAGTACAACTTTGTCCATTAAATTTTATCACTCATCAAAAAGAATGTCCTTGGAGAGCAAATTAGGTGAGAGGAAGAGTGATATACGTTAATAGAAAAGAAAAACAGACAAACTTATTGAGCCAAAACGAATAGCAAAAAATTGGGAAAAGATTTTTCTTGTCAAGACAAGTGCTTTTATAATCAAGTGAAGTACTCCACTATAGTGGTCCAATACCTTTAAATAACTACTATAATGAATTTTTTGCTTGTTTGTTTGTTTTTGCTGTTACTTTTTTCTATTTTTTTTTTTTTTTTTGCTATTTTAGTTTTGTATTTATTGTTGCTATTATTGTTAGTGAATTAATAATTTTCTAACTATATCACAAACAAAAAATTTGAAAAACAACACAAAATTTGAAAAACAACACAAAATTTTATTAGAGAAGGTACTGCATGTAGCTAGCTATTATTTAAATTGGTGTAACTACTATAACAATGTTACAATTATAAATTAAAAGCAGGAATGTTATATGAACCCTTCTGTTATCATGATATTAACATTTGGATCCAGAAAATGCTTCATTTCTTCGAATTTGTTAACAATGCGATATACTCCGACTCCAACTCCCACTCCAATAGCTCCACCTATAGCAGCTCCTAAACCCAGTCCCACTCCAGCTGCAATACCGAATGTGGGCAAGCCAATAGCTAGTGCACCAATAGTAGCACCAATAGTAGCTCCAACTGCTCCAGTAACAGAACCAGCTCCCACAGCTGCTCCCAACTCTTTGAGGCGCTTTTTCAATTTATTAAAGTCTTCACGGATAACTAAGGGTTGGTCAATAATCCTAACGTCGTCAAACTCTCTTTTTTTGACTGAAGATACAGACCGGAACCTATGGCTATTAAGCATAATTAAAACGTCACTTTTCTCATCTTCGGTGATATCCAGCACTTTACGAAAAAGTTCAGAGAGCCAATACTTATTGTCCTCCAGAATGGAGTAGTCTTTAGCATTTGCAGCAGGAATTATAGGAATATTTTGGCCGATTTCTTCACCCAAACATTCGTGAAGCATTTTCCTGATTTCTTCTTTCCAATTTTTTAAAGCCGCTTGGTACTCGGTTCTTACTTTAGCTTTTGAATTAAGTTTAGTACGATATTTTGTTCGCAAGCGCAGAGCAATGGCGTTCGCAAACGTCAGAATTACGACGCAGTGTTTCCAAACCGTTGAATCGAATACCTGCTGAAGCTCAGATAAGGTTTTTCTGTCCCTGTAAGACGCGATTCCTGAATCTTCTACAGAAATGCAATACAAAAGTAAATCAACCTCGCCACAATTATTTTTTATATCAGCCTTGTATTTTTCAGCATCGCCAGAGTCGTCCTCAAAGCCAGGAGTGTCAAATACAGTAACTTCGAAATTATTGTCATCGTCACTCCAGGAATGGGAAGTTACTTTAAGAGTTTCGTGATGAAGGTGATGCCCTTCAACAAAAACTTCTTTACCCACTATAGAATTTAAAATTGTACTCTTCCCTGCACCAGTGAGACCAGAAACAGCGAGTTTTAGTTTCCGTACCATAACAGTTTTATTCGTTTTGCCAACCGTTCAAGTTGGTTGTTGTCATATTATATGAAAAACTAGCAATAAATATATATCCCGTAACGTAATAGAGTAGTACAATGGGCACTGTATTTTGGCGGAAATTTATACACTCGGACGTGGTAGAATAGTAAACCTGGCTCTCCCCGACAAACTACCGCAGGCGGGTCGTAATAGTGGGGCACAATATATTGCACGAGATTCGCAACAAAATCATTAGTTGCACATTTGGTAGTTAGTCCATCCGCGACATCCCAATGGCCGAAATTGCGGCGTCTCAATTAGCTGCCTGGAGGCACCAATCGCTGAAAGGAAAAATTAATTCTAATATTGTTGTTGTGGGATTAAACGGGTCTGGAAAATCCGCCCTGATCAACGCCCTTTTTAATAAAGAGGTAAGCCCAGAACAAGATAGCGCTACCTCCAAACCCGAAATTCGAAAGGGAGAAAAGCATGTATTGAATTATAAAGGCAATACTTTAACTATTTGGGATACCTGTGGCTTTTTTGAAGCGACCAATCCTGAAAACACTGGAGCCTTTGAAGCTATCAAAGCGATTCCTTGCCTGAAGAAAGGAAAATGTAGCGCACTTGTTTTTACTATTGCTATCACAAAAACAAGATTCGAAAAAAATTCCAGTGATATTGAAGGCATGAAAAAGTTGGAAGAAATGTTTGGTCCAGACATTTGGAATAATCTAATTATTGTCTTGACTCAAGCAAATCAACACTACGACCTAATTACCAGCAAGCAGGGCTCCACCGATAATAAGAAATATATGGCCAGCTACACAGAATGGGTGCAACAAATTCGCACCCTAATGGCTAGTGAAATTATGCCAGGATACCGAGCACAGACCATCCCCATAGTGCCTGCAGGATATTTAAATTCTACCCAGGCTGAAGCACCTGTATTAAAATTTGAGCCCAAAGGAAAATCTTGGGTCTTAAATATTTGGCAAAATTTGGTTAAAATCGTTCCCTTGGAAGAAAAGCCTTTGCTACTTGATGTTTGCATTAACAATTTATTTGCCTCAAAATTTTTTTATCTTGATAGCTTTTTATCCCAGATAAGACTGACAGCTACTGTCTACAAGAAGAAAGTGTGCCTAATTAAGAGGAATGATGAACGCATAGCTGTCAGTCTAGCTTTAAGTTTGCTGCACAACATGTTGCTCAAATTTGACAACCAAGATGATACAAAACAGACTGTATCATCTAAAAATTACCCTGCTGACAGTGCTTTTTGGAAAACTTTGGAGTCAGGCACTAATATAGTCGTCACAGGTCCAGAAAAATCAGGCAAAACAGCGCTGATTAATTCTTTAGCTTTTCAAAAAGAAAATGCAAAAGAGCATCCTTACGGATTAGACGAGCCTATCGAGATACCTTACAGGAAATGTTCTTGCACTTATACTGAAATTCCGCTACAGACGTTAGATAAAACTGCAACTGAACACAGTTCGGTAGTTATTGTGTGCATAAAAATTAGCGAGAACAGGATGAATATGGCAAAAATTCTAGGCTCATTTACCAAAAGTGAAGCTAAGAATTTCGTTATAGCTCTGACCTACGCCAATGCCTACGCTTTGGACACACCCTTGGAAAGTTTAGTAGAAACTCAAACTGAAATTATAGAAGAAATTCTAAATGAGTCGAGCACTTATTCAGGAATGAAGAATATCCAAGTTATTCCAACTGGCTATCACAACGAGCTTATTATTAAGCACGATCCAAATGAAATGCATTGGATTATGAATCTCTGGCTGCAAATTATTTCTATGGCTAAAGCAACCGCTCAACCTGCTCTCTTAGTAATTCTGAATTACCATATTCTAGGGCAGAAGTCCCTACCCAAAAAAGTATCACACTGCAAAGGATTTTACGTCCAGAAATTGGTGGAGATTATGTCGGATATTATTGAGGCCAATTCTTTAAAAGTTTATGATGAATAGCTGAAACTGATGGCATTATATTTTTTGCTGGGTTTTTGTTGTTGATTTTTGCACTCTTATATAGACTTTTAGTTTTTTATTATAAATATATATGTGTAGAACAAAGCTATACTTAGCTTATACTAGGTGAGCGAGCGAAGCGGGCAAGATAGATACCATCAGGGGTGGACAACTGAAAATTGGGTGTATATGTTCGATATTATGTGTATACCTTTTAAACATCTCGCTTGGTTGGGGTGCAATTAAACCTTAAAAACTTACTGGAGTTCCATTTCTATTCGAATTAGTGGTGGTGGTAAGTTAACAGCTATTTGCCATAGTTATAAGCCCTATGCAACAGTATTTACTTGAAAATTCATTGTCCACTAGACTAACCACTAAGGTAAATCTTGTTTAGGTATGTCCACTTGTGTGAAAGTATTGTGGGTTACTACTACTACTTAGCTGAAGAATATCACAAAACATTTAAATATTGTGACTTGCTTTTATGTCTGCTTTCGCGAGCGAGACACTTACAGGGGTAACACAATTGAAAATCGGGAATGTTCGTTTGATGGCGAGCGAGCGGAGCCAGCGAGACTGTATTAGGGGTGGATAATGCAAACTCGGGTATATGTTCGATGTATATGTATGGATTGTGCGTGTGCCCCTTAAACGTGCGGGAGGGATCTTTTTTCTTCTAACAACACGGCTTTTTAGGCTTGACCCCTGTTTCTTCTGATACTACAGCATTACGTAAGTCTTACTTGAAACTTGGGCTGAGATAATTCCTGCGAATAGCTTGTTTTTCAAGTCCCAAAATGCTACTGCGAACGGTTACTGTGGCTTTGAAACCCTTTACCAAACGTAATTTCAAAACTTCGTCGTTTTTTAGGGCTGCTCAATGCCGTTCATTAGTTGCAAGTGTTACTGGTAGCCAGTGTGGCTAATATTAAAACGAAGGAAGCCGCCATTACTTGGGAGAAGCTGAGGTAAGTACGTAATTCCATATTTGTTAGCTAAAAATTACAAAAATAACTCTGGCTATGTTTGTTTTGTTTTTTGGAAGAGCTGGTTCACCAGTTGTTGGTAATTGAGGCAGTCAAAATGGATTAAATTGGATAACACAGAAGTTATCACTATTCAGGAAGTTTAGGTAAGAGAGTAATTCTGTATTTGATTGGTAGTTGTCAGCTTTTTTTTAATCATAGTTGCCAACTTATTTTAAATCATAGTTCAGGGACATTAATAAAAGAGAACATGCACACATGTTTTTGAGGTTTTGACTTAAAAACTGAACACTTATAGTTATTTTAGGCACCATTTGAAAGAACAAGTTAGTTTCAATAATTGTTCAGAGATTACTTGAAATCGTTAGTTTGAAAAAAATTAATAGTAGTTGTGCAAAGAGGCAATACATGGCCACCGGAAGTGGAGAGACTTAATTTGAACAAAAAAAATGCTTTCGGTATACAATATTATACGAAGTGTCAAATCTTTATTCTTCCCCATAACTCTAAAGTAGCTACTACACAATAACACAAGCTAATTTAACACTTTATTATTTAATATCACTGTATCTTAATAAATATACATCAAAATTACATAATATTACTAGCTATATTATATAATACTGTAAAAGTATTCTCTTCACTTTTTGTCATGACTTTCTTTAACAAGACTTTGTCTCTAGGCCATTGAATACTGCTCCCTTTCAGAACTCATGAGTAATAATTATTATCAAAAGATTTGGCTATTCAGTATAAATGAAAAATTATGATACAATTGCTAACTAATCACACTCATATGAGAAGCTAGTGGCGCTATGCCAGTTAGTTGCAGTTCCTGCAAAACCATTGGATTGGATTCCCTTTCTTCCATTCACATTTTATCACTTTGCCATACTGTGGAAGTCTACATTCACAATAGATGTTGAAGCTTTCTTGATGACAACTTCGGGCTGCTCTTTGGCGATTACGCCGTGGAAAAGGCAACATGTTGTGATTTTCCAAGCATTTGTAGGGATGGTCTCGAAGCTTGTATGTAATGTAAGAAATCATATAGAAAATTGAAACTTTTCTGATCAAATTGCTGGCTGCAAGCCACCAATACTTTCGTTATCCTTTTGTAATAAAATTTGCCCAGCTGTAATAATACTATCAGTCAGCCAATGACCGTGAAATAATGATTTTTTATCTTCTTGATACAACATTATGTCTTTTATCCAATAGATATCACGGCCATCTGTATCAGTTACCATATTCGTCAGATCAACAATATCTGTATAAATTATATATACTATATACATTTTTAAGGATAGGCATCACTATTGATACCAAATGAAACACCACATTACCAACTAAAAAAGACGAAGTGCAGTTTAGCTTACCTTTTACTTCCTGTGATTGCAATTGATGACAACCTGGATTGCAGACAGGCATAGGACTGTGTACATTACATGCCAGAAACTCTCCATGTACTTCTGGATCCTTAAGAAAAAGTATAGTTTACATTCATGAATGTTAATCAATAATTTCTTTACCTCAGGACATGAGAATATTTTCCTCTTTTTGAAGGAAGCATATTATAAAGTCATCATCACTGCTGCAAGGTTTTAACTATAATTACAAAGCATGAAAAGTTGCCATTATACATACTTTAATCATAATGTTATTCTATCTCATTCATTGGTTATTTTTGCCAAATTTGCAGTGAATGTGTGCACCCAAGGCCTATAAAGAGGGTGGGGGAGGGAGCTCAGAGGGGTTTGGACCAAACCCCCCTTATGATGATCACTCTTGCACAAATTAATTACAGCAAATAGGCTAAAATTTATATTGCATGCTGGTCAAGTCTCTTTAAAAGAAGGCTTGTGGACGACACTCTATAAGAAAGTACAAAGAAGTGGTGATGAAGCAGGTAAGGAGGTACAAGTAGAGATACCACATCCAATGAACCACCAAATTCAAAATAACTCGCCTTCAAACTGCTGTGGCCATCTAGGAGAGGACCAATAGAACCATAAGTGTGAGTTGAACCTGCAGAAACACTTCCCCAAGAATCTGAAATCAGAGCAAAGACGTGTTTGGTTTCTTCATGCTACGTAGAGAAAACCTGAACTTTATTTCATCTACTTTCACAGCAACGGCAATGCTAAATAAATATATATTATTCATTTGATACAGGAGAACATCATGAGTCTGTTGACTTAGTATTTACATGAGTGCCATAGGCACGAGTGTAAATATGGCCAATCAGACGAGTGATATTCTCCTGTAACTATGAATAATATATTTATTATGTACTGCTCATGTATGATTACCATAGTAACAAGTTTCTAGAGCTATAAACACTGGTATAACCTTGGGGGATGTAATAACCCAACGTAATAACTCTGAACACAGGTGATATGGGAAAATATGCCTTAAGACAAATCCTGTTTACTTTAATACATTTCCTATGTGGCAACAGGTATTAGGTCCTATTCAGTACATAATACATAGGTATTTTGCCTCAGTTAGCAAACCTTGGTAGTTCATTTTAGATGATTCTTTACTCCCTTGAACTGTTTTGCTTTCAGGCACCTCGTATTTCCTCTCTACAATTGATATATCAAATAAGCATTTGTTAATATCCATATTGTGAAAGTGAGAATTAAAAATACCATTAAATTTCATTTTCAGCTCATTATACAATTTCAAGCTATCTTGACTCAAAACTGATGCTAAACAAAAATGATATCCTTATGTTTTCAGACATAGTAACCACCTCAACAAACCTGATGTTGTACTCTCATTTTGTAAAGATACACGGTGATGCTCCTGCTTTTTGTTGCTAAATTATAAAATGAAATAAATAGTACCTCATTTCTGCTAACACTGAATGTATCCATAATGATAAGACATACAACTTCAGGTAGCAAGATGTCCATTGTGTATGAAAATATCTAGAAATCATAAATAGTAGTAGTATATTACTTAATTAAAAAAATACTTATCTTCATTACTGAGCTTGACTTATCATTGCAAATAAAATTTGAAGATCATGAAGTGGGTGACTTCCTCAAATTAAGATAACTTTAAACATGTAATGGAATGGGTTCTATTCTTCAGAATCTCTGTAAGGAATAATGACAGATAAAAGATTGACTGTCTTTTTGATAATTTTAGCATACGAAGTTTCCTACACGAAATTTCCATGAAATCACAATAACTTGAACATTGATTTTCCAGCATCTGAAAACAAATACAAATGTAAACATTCACAGGAAAGTAAGGCACAACGTGAAGCACATAATTGTCAGGAAAAGATCGATTTAATTCTTTAAAGGTATTTAATAAACCTGCAGATTAAAACTCAGAGAGCTCAATATCTATTAATAGTGTCTTGCTGCTTAACTCACTCACTACTTTATTGACAAGTCAAAACATACAATTTGTGAAATTTGGCCACCAGTTTTTAAGCACTATTTTTACATATCCTTTAACTTACTTCCCCGATTTTTTTTTTTTCAAGAAGAGGAATATATGCTGAAATTCTCGAAAAAAGACTTTCGATGCTCATTCTTTGAAATTCTACCACATAATTGTTTAACTGCTCATCTTTATTGAGACCAGACATCAATTTCTCCTGTCTTGAAGGCGGGCTGAGCAAAATCAGGACTAGAGATATTTGTGATGATCTTGATGAATTTGATCCATCTGATGCCAATAGACACACTAATTCTTCAGATTGCAAGCTGCATGGAGATATCACTGGTAAATCTTGATGTGGAGTCAATTCTGAATTTACTAGCTCTTCAGCACGATCTCTTCGAAGCCTCAGAGGATACATTCATATCAATCTCTGCTTAAGTTTGTCTATTGCACAAATTATTTTTGTGTCTGGCATAGACAAGACTGGAAGTGACACTGTCCCCATTCACTGTCAGGTCGTAGCAGTTCTCCTCCACTACTTCTTCCTGGTCTCCTTCATGTGGATGTTAATGGAGGGTGTTTTTCTTTACCTTGCTCTTGTCAAAGTTTTTATGACATATACAAAGAAGTATTTGATTTCCTTTACTGTTATAAGCTGTGGATTACCACTAATCTATATGGGATTTCTCACGTTGCCCCTTAGGTTTGGATACTCCAAAAAAATTTATGGCTACCACGCAGCGTAAGTTATTAAAACAAATTCCATTTTTACATAATAGTCACATTTTGTGAATACAGGTGCTTCTTAAATACTGATAATCACTTCATATTGGCTTTCATAGCTCCAGTGATTATTATTTTTGTTTGCAATATTGTCTTATTGGTAATGGCCGCTATTATAATGTGGAGACAACAAACAAACAAATAAAGCGAGACAT
>WLWI01002455.1_pt1 | contig 16002 bp, 16 predicted proteins | sample 6701501 | NCBI WGS metagenome assembly WLWI01 (sample SAMN12718690, study PRJNA515312) | sponge metagenome | isolation source: marine sponge | host: Mycale hentscheli | place: New Zealand: South Island, Marlborough, Capsize Point | collected 2014-11-01
GTCAAGTAAATGCTGTTGAGTAGTGCTTATAACAGTGACAAATAGTGTATTAACTTACCAGCGCCACTAACTCGAATAGAAATGGAGCTCCCAGCACCCGCACAACAATTCAAAGCGGTAAACAATTTAATTTCTAAGCTGATACGGGTAATGGTCGCTAAACCAGAGGATTCTGTTTAGTGAAGTTTGGGACGGTGTCGAAAGCCGAGCAAACACAAAAATACGGAGGGTCAAAGTACAAAATGACATACATACGTCGAAACATATATATATAAATAAACTAGTGGTGTGCTTGAGCACAAATGGCGAGCGAGCCTTATGTTAAATTTGATTTTAACAACTAACACTCAAGCTATTAAAATAAAGTCGAGTTTTTAAATTACTATGAGGTTAAGGAATTTCAATGTCATAGTAACCGCTCCCGCAACAGTTTGAATTGAAAGAGAAGCAACAAAATCAAATCACGTTATTTAAATTTTTCTTTGTGATATTCTTAATAGTAGTTGTAACGCACAATACTTTCAAACTGAATATTACATATTGATTATACTTGTGAATGAGGATGATAATGTAGTTATAGTTTTGAAATGTTTGCTTGCAGCCTTTTCTTTAGACCCATCAGGGAATATTTTCCAGCAATCGCATTTAAAGTCTACAGATTTATGAGATCTAGTTGTGGAGATGGGAACAAACACTTGTTCTTCTTGTAACACCGAAAATATCTTCAAAATCCTTGCCAAATTCTGGAATGTCATGAAAGTTGGTACATTTTTTAATTGTTTGTTCTTCAAACATCTTGCATATCTGCTGCACAGGAGCTATAGACTTTCCAGCCTTTTGAATCGTAGTGGGATTTACATTCCCTCCCATGTTTCTGAGGATAGTCTTTAATCGTTTGTTCAGATGTTCCATATGTAGATCAAAGGAATATTTGCTCCTGGTTTGCTGTGGGTGTCAACACATCAACTCCATAAAAGCTGGGCTTTTAATTTGTCTGAATGCTTATAGTGCCACTGAATTAACAAATTTAAAGCTTCCTTTACATAATTCCAATGATTAGTGCATAAAAAAAATACTAGCAATATTTTCCAGTATCGTAAAGTTTAGTTTCCATCCCCTTCACGAATAGCATTATGGAATCCATGCCATGCTAATCCTAGTGACAACAGGTCTGTAGCATAAACGTAAACACCGTCAACATTAGTGGTAGTATTGGTTTCAAGTAAATCTTGAGAAGTGTTGCTGTTGTCACTGTTTAGCAATCTCATAAAGTTCACTATGATCATCCTTGCAAGATCTTCCACTTTCTCTACAGAAGTAAAGTCAAGAATAATTTTGGCTGCTGCCACTACATGTGTGTGAAGCATGAGAAGTAAAAAATCTTCTGCGGCATTCTTTTTAGGATCATTTTGTTCAGTGAACATTCTCAGAATCTGAAGTAGATTTATAGAAGCGGTTCCATAAACCCTAAAGTGTAAACCACACGGTTCACTTTGGATATAATGCATGTTGCGATAGTAAAATTGGGACAATGAGCTATATTTAGCTATACATATTTAATTTAGTGACATACACATAGCTAATAGTTGTAGTGATAATATTGCCAGATATCACATTTCGAGTTTTATGAAATAAAGGTAAGGGAATAAAACTAGCATGTGAAAGTCTATAAAGTCCATGAATATGTTTATGGAGTTTACTCAGTGATTTTAAATGAATCCCATATTTTAAAAAAATGTGTATCATTTAGAAATTGTCCCTATTCCGAATTAGTTGGGGGGAGGGGGGGATGACATTTTTACATGCACAACCTTCAGTCTAATACACATGCATCAAGACCAATACATATAATGCATATATGCAGTTGTTGAAGGGGTGGAAACCTTTCTTTAATAATGTGACCCTTATTTGCAACCTTACGCATTGATTAGAAAGCTATTTAGATTAGGCATTGTGAAGACTTCCTTCTTGTCTTACTGTCTGGCACCACTGGACATAATCCCTCATATCTGTCTGCACATTTTGCTCAAGTATCTCTAAGTCCTTGCACTCCACGAATCCTAGCCACAGATAGCTAGTCACCCCCAATCAGCACTGAGAAAAACTGGCTGTCATCATACTCCAGAATATTGGATAGAACTTGATGCCCTTCCTGATGAACTTATGACTCATTTCATCCAGTTTATTTTCATTAAACAATAGTACACCTAGTGGTACCTATATAAGGTAGCATAATAATATCACTATTTTAATTAAGCAATAAAAACATACTAGTTCAGATTTCTTTGCCAATTCCTTGGAATAATCACTGGGTATATGCTGAAGAACTTCTTTAGCTTGCCCTTTGTATGGATCCAGGTTGGGTTGTAATACCAAAATATGTATGATGATGGATAATTAGAAGTGTGGAACAAAAATTGAGTTAATTATCACTACCAAAATGATATTATGGTTTTAGTTATTTGTATGAAGTATAATTATGGATATAATTATTGTCAATAAAAAAAACAAGAACAATTTTAAGACACTTACCGAGACATCAACACCATTAGTTCATCCTTCAGCATTGACAGGTCACTTGTTGAAGGTAGAAGTACAGCTGCATATATATTGGTACAAAATCAGAGTATGATGAAAAATCAACTTGATCACGAACAGCAATAACTATGATAGTAATGCAGGGAGTGCCCAGAATGAACTTGTCGCTGATATCTTGGTTTAATGGTTTGTCCACATTGTTTCCCACAAAGTTGTAGCCAAATAATGTGTCAGTCAATGAAGATGGTACATTCACGTCCATTTGTTCCTAAAAAAACAAAAAAAAACGGTATAATAAGATAAAATTAAAACAATGATATGCATACCACTTCAATCTGTGAGCTTATGTCTTGATCACTGTCCTGAGTGGTTTGTTCGCTAGGTGTAGATCCACTTGATTCAGAAATTGGACTGAATGATGGAGCTCTATCATGATCAAAATCATCATCATCATCTTCATCATCTGTGCTAATACTCTCTACAAAGATTTCATCCAATTCGCTGTAGCTGAAGTGCTTGCTGCCATCATGGTTTCTAAATCACCATTGCTCAAATCATCTTCACTTTCAATGTACTTCATGTAGAGAAGTGCATCAGTTGTAGTATTCACCTATTTACAAACAGTGACTCAATGTAAACGTTTATAGTACTTACTGTTTTCTTACACTTTAGTCACTAGTCTGTAATTTGTGACATATTGATGAATGGTATTAGCTGGTCCTTCCAAAATTCTACATCAATAGCATGGTCCTCACTAATTAAATTGACCAAAGCAATAGTTCGCCGATATGACAAGCATACATTTAGTGGCTTCAAATTCTTGTACACCTAAAAACACTTGGAGTGATATTTTTTTTAACACATTAAATACCATACTTGCCTCTTTGCTCGTGCCATTTCCATAGAGTAAGATAGAAACAGCTCTTTGCACCAATCCGATGTGCATGTTACGGGACTTCAAGATCTGGGAAGCTAGAAAGCATAGCAATGGTTTCTTCTCATTTGATTTTGCTATGAGTTGCCTTATCAAATGCATGAGGGTTGGTACTTTCTGTACCACCTCTAAAAACACTGTATCCCAGTGAAAATGCTTCACAGCTTCAATTGTATCTCTTAAAATTGAATTATGCTTGTTGGAACACAACTCCTATATTTTTAGACTTGACCTTTACAGCAAGTTTAGAAATTACTGAGGCACACATTGTAACAGTTGCTGCCATTGAATTGTAATTCTTCGGGCCAGCTTTCGCACACTTTTTTCTAGATGGAGTTGAAATGCAAAACTGTCTGGTTCTGGACTTGTAACCTAATTGAACCTATAAATGGTGCCAATTACAGATAACAAAAGTAATAAATTGGTGTGTGAAAATAAAGACAAGTTTTTTCTCTTAAGTAGGGCAATTTTAGACCATGAAACATTCAAGCTGAGTTGGAGTTAATTTTACCTAACAGTGATGTGTTTCCCTACTATAATACATGCATACCTGAACAGAGGGAGATTGATACCGTTCTACCTCTCCAATGTCTTCACTCTATATGTCTATGTGATCTAGATATTCCGACACCCTCAACTTGAGGCTGGGTAGAATCGATGCCTTTCATATCCTTTGTCATCTTAGTCTCAGCCTTCTTTATGTTGATTAGCCTCAGTTCACATCCATGACAAAGAAGAGCATTGGTGTCTTGTAAGGAGGGGTGTGACCAATTTGTAGCAAGCATCAATTCAACAAGGACAGCTTTAGTAGTATTACAACCAGAACCATGCAGTTTTTTCCTCCTTCTGTGATCACTCCGAACGCCTCCAAGTATAAGCAGCAACTAGTCTCCATACTCGAGTCCCTTAGCAATAAACATACGCGTATTGTTATTAAATACCCAGGAGCAAGTGATGACGTATTACTGCGCATGTCCGCCACGATTTTCATGGCATAGTTGACACGAAACGGTCTAAGCAATTTGGAGCCCAAGCTTCCAGCAAGGCTTGCTTAATGCAGAAGAAAGTGGGGTCAAGCTTTGCTTTTTAGGAGAAAAAGCATGACACGTACCATCTATATATACAATATACAATATAGCACATGTAATTGTGTTACCCCTAATAGTGTCTCCCTCGCTTCGCTCACTCACCACTAGAAAAATGTTCCTGTTGAAGTCATTGGAGTGAATGGGCTAGGCTAAAAGAAAAGTGATAGCTACAGAATATCTTTAGTTAGTTATTCTAGTTTTGATATAAATAGCTACTACTTAATCTTACGATATTACAATAGAATCATTTTTATCTCGTCTTGGAGCCCAGTATTTTTCATTTTATTAGTTTTTGTCTCTTTCTATTGCTATTTGAGTAACTCTGTGGACCCTTTCTCTAGCATTTTAGCCTCACTAGCTATTTCTATTCTGCTGATAATTTTTAATGTGTTCAACAAATCCCTGCAATAAAATGTAGCTAAATAACTTCATAATGTACGCAGGCACAGTAATAGAAAAAGGTACATGTAGGCATGCATTAGTCCAGACAAATGCATAAGCAAATTAAATTGAAACATATAATACAGTCAAGTTTAGTCAACTTGCTCACTTTATTGCTTACTAATATAGGAGGAGGACTTTCAGGAACACGTGGAAACATTAGGTTTAGGTTTTATTATGTACATACAATATATAGGATATGGAAAATGCTTTTTTATTTACTTTTTATAATGGTGGAAACAACGACTATGTTTAGTGTGACCTGAGCATTGGTAATGATCAATCAAATGTTATGTATATTTTGATTTATGTACTTATATAGTACTAAAGAAACCTTCATACAACACACATGTGTGGAACTTACATATGGACACTTTAGAAGTCGATGAATATTTTGAATTAGGAGTGAGGCTCGGATTGAAAGTCAATTATCTCAATATGTTAGGCAACATATACCCCTATAATATGCAACGTGCTAAACTTGAAGTAATAAATGAGTGGATGAAAAATAATGGCACTCAGACTCAGTTGTTTCCTTTTTTTAATGCTTTGCATACAATGGGTTACCAAGAATTACTTCACCAACTGTCAGAAAAATATGATATAGGTATCTAAATGATTATGTTATGTTATTAATGTTGTGTTATACCAATTCTAAATCCAGACATTGGACAAGCTTTATATCATACTTTAATCAGGTAGTTTATCCTATTAGATAAGATAAAAAATGTAGTGTAAACTACTATTGCAATACTTTACATTATCTAACAATTTTTTGTATCTACCATTTCTGAACGTATAAAGTACTATCACATTAAAGTACACGTTCAATTTTTCTGTTAAAAGAAAACAAAAACTAACTGGGTCAGCATGAGTGGTACTTTGTGTGGATATAATAGAGTGTTCCAGTTTCCTGTTTTAGTGCTTATGATAATTCATAATCAGTGTAGCAGTGTGTATTCTTATTAATAGCTCTTCATACATTACAACTATTTAAAAAAATTTCATTATTGTACCAAATTATGTGTAATTTCAATCATTTTAATATTTTCAGAATTCAAGATCTATCATGCCATAATATTGTGTAATTGTGTATATAGAATTTGAGGATAGTGATGGCTCTGATTTATCTGATTATGAACCACAAGAAAAACCCAAAACTTATAAAAACAAAAATCTACCACAATCATCAGTATCAAAGAAATATTTTGAAAAAAAAATTTTGACCCTTACAAAGGGATATGATGATTGGCCAGAACTAGGCTTAGCCTTAAATGTACCAAGAAGTAAACTAAAATCTATTTTGTCTCTATATCCTAGTGATGTCTTGAAAGCTAAATCGTTATTGATTGAAAAATGGCTTGAGACAGATGACAATGCAAGTTGGCTGAAATTATCAGTAGCACTAAATGAATTAAAGGAGCATGATATATCCAAGTACATCAATGAAACATATTTGAATAGCAGTAAGTTTGAAACAATTAGTAATGCTTAAACTTAATATCATAAGCGTCTTTATTATGCATGTCATCATTCAGTGTATGATGAATTAGTTCATTATTCGTGATAATCACACAAAAAAAATTCAAATTTTTTAGAGAATTATTTAAATTATTTTTATGATTATCATGAGTAGTGAACTAATACATTAATATTTTCATCCATAAGTCTAATTTTTTGTGACATAATTTAAAATAATGATTAGTGTAAAAATTACTTGCACTTCACCTACAACTTATGTTTTCAACAATATTATTTAACTCATTGCTTAATAACATCATTCTATAAAAACTTTTAGATATTGATGATGAAACATTCGTATATTCTACACTACTAAACCGTCATACTATTACAGGTAACTTCAGTCCTATTAATTAGTATGTTACTACAGCAATAAAATATTTAACTATATACATTATGTGTGTATATTATATATTACTATTTATATACAGCATTTGACTCTGTGGTTGAGTATGGCACCATTTCCCCAAAGTCTAAAGGATATTACACCCAACAAAATGTTTACATTACTTGTCACAGTAGAACCCCTCCCTCTTGGTACAAAAATGGTAAAGCGTTGCCGAAGAAAGTGTCACTGAATCAGATGTCAATACAAATAAAAAACTCTAAAATACGTGACTCAGGAAATTATACTTGTTTAGGAACCTATGATGGGATTAAGGAATTTTCCGCTTCTTCTATCATTTATGTTGGCAGTAAGTCATTATTTAACTGAAGCAACTCTGTGGTGTAGCCACTCAAACTGATTAAGGGATAAAATTGGAATTAATATCATTACAATTACAAAATTTAATGAATTAATCTTCTATTACAATCATAAATACAAATGAACACATGTATATTTTTATACTGGAGTGTATTTTTTAATAGAAAAACATGATTCAAAAGTTTCTCCTCCTAATGTTGAAGTTAATCTTGATGAGGCTATAGAACTGAAATGTCAATCACAGTCACAAAACAACAAAACATTGTGGTTCCATAATAATGTCAATGAATTGCCAAAAAATTCAGAGCCCATAAGTATGGACAGAGTATTGAGAATTGCCCCAGCTCTCTCCTCTAGTAATGGTTTTTATTTTTGCTATGGCCACACCCACTTTTGGGCTGCTGCTTCAGTTACGGTATTTGGTGAGTCAAGTCAGATATGACAATGAATCTAAACAATGAATAAATCAAATATTTTCAATAAACTAATAGTAGAATTTACATATTGAGTACTACTAAATCAATTTGTAGTAAAGTTTTCACAAAGTATTACTTCATTTCTTTGTCAACATTTCTATCTGCCACACACAGTTTACTGGTTTTTCTGTGGTAGTCTCCTTAGTGATAGATGGAATAGATATTGTTAGTATGAATGTACACACTAGTGTACATTAAAGTAGATATTTCATTAAGCATGAATGTATACTAAATTTTACTGTTGTAAAGTTGATGCCATGTAATTGTTTACATGATTTTTGTTTTTGGCTACCTATAACATAAACAAAAGTATATTTCATTATAATAATATTTGCACTTCTTCGAACATACTTTGGCAGACCAAAATTATTAATGATATCCTCTGTATCTTAACAAATGCATTTATTAATAGAGATAGAGTACACTTAACTAATTAACATTAACTCTGTATATTAATGGCAATACTGTAACTACTTTTATATAATAACAATGTTTGCAATAAATTACCATTCAGATCATAATCATTAACGATTTTAAGGAAAAATACACAGATAGCCAACATGATTAGTGTTACTTTGAATAAGGTTGTAATTAGCTCAATATCTGTTTATCACGGCAATAGTCATACCACATATAAATTATGTTTGTATTCTATTATATTATAATTACCGAACAAGTCGATATGACCACACAGTTTTATAGTGATAATAAATTTAACCTCTTAATATTGTTACATTTTAGCACAAAATATATGCTGTCTCGGTGTCTACTTTTATACTGCTTCCATCTCATTTCAAATTAGTTCCACAGAGTGTCTGATAAGGTGACCCAATATCTATTCCTTCCTTTAATTTAGATCTCAACAAAGTAATTCCAGAAAAAGCAATCGTAAAGGAATATGATGACTTCACAATACAATGTCTTTCAACTCAAAAAACTACTTGGTCATTCAATAATACACCACTGCCATTAAATGCAAAATACCAAGGAAAAAATTTAGCCCTCATGAATATAACAAGAGAAATGAGAGGGATATATATCTGTACTGGTTATGATGTAAATAACTTACAATTTGTTACAAAGTCTGAACTTGTAGTAGTTTGTAAGTAATATGTTTATTCACAAATAGTTTGTCAGCCTTCTTTAATTGATGAGTTGCACTCTCTTTCTCTTTCATGGCACAATTGTTTGCTATCACCTGTGATTGATATTGTTCCACTTCTTTAAGTGTTTAAAAACATTCTACATAGCTTGTTCGTTGTTTGTTTTGAATATCACAATGTGATTTTTTTAATATCATAATGTGATTTTTTTTTAGTTTAGTTGGCACTACTGATACTAAAAAAAAATTTAAACTGTATTGTAGTTTTTAAGTTCATCAAAAAGAAAATAGAATAAAATACAACAAATCCTAATTCAAGAATTCCGGATTCAGTCATTATTATGCTGTGTACCAAATAAATTTTCAATCAATTGGTAACAACAGTACTGGAGCAATCTAACTAAGCATGGCTACAATTATTTAAATGCTATCATACTTGATTGTGACAGCCCTAGCTACATAACTGGGTTGGCCTGTTGCGTATCTAGCTATAATACAACCGGCGAGTTATGTAACTGAATGTATAAGGTCCAGTTATGTAACTGAATGTATAAGGTCCAGTTATGTAACTGGATGTATAAGGTCCAGTTATGTAACTGAATGTAGAAGGTCCAGTTATGTAACTGGATGTATAAGGTCCAGTTATGTAACTGAATGTATAAGGTCCAGTTATGTAACTGAATGTAGAAGGTCCAGTTATGTAACTGAATGTATAAGGTCCAGTTATGTAACTGAATGTAGAAGGTCCAGTTATGTAACTGAATGTAGAAGGTCCAGTTATGTAACTGAATGTATAAGGTCCAGTTATGTAACTGGATGTATAAGGTCCAGTTATGTAACTGAATGTAGAAGGTCCAGTTATGTAACTGAATGTATAAGGTCCAGTTATGTAACTGAATGTATAAGGTCCAGTTATGTAACTGAATGTATAAGGTCCAGTTATGTAACTGAATGTAGAAGGTCCAGTTATGTAACTGAATGTATAAGGTCCAGTTATATAACTGAATGTATAAGGTCCAGTTATGTAACTGGACAGTAACAAAAAAAGTCTTACTTGCCAGTTGTGAAAGTGTACCCTTGGTAATGCTATGGGGACAGTCTGTTGAACATTTGGATTGCCAGTTGCATAATGTGAATCCGGTGACATAACTGGATTGTACAGAACAATAGAGTTTTATGTTCAGCTACCCGGTGTTTGCTCAAGCTAAGTATTTCACTAGTGCTTTAAAAGAAGTGGTCCCTAGATAATCAATAGAATACTCATTATACTCCTTAATTAATCATTTTTAATTATATGATGCACATGATGTAATAACTACATCATCCACAATTATGTTGTTTTCATGATAAGATATAATTTAAACTCTTTTAGTCCCCCCATGGCACTTTAAATCCTATTCTGTTGCTAAATTATCTCCCACTAAGAATTAATGGAATGGTAAGAAAATATTCCTTGATTGAAAACTTATTTCAGGCTGTGTACCCTTTGTCATCAGCTAATATCCTCTGATCTGGTGAAACGATCACTTGCATTCTCAGAGAATCCGATAGAAAGAAATAATTATTAATGCTCCAGTGACTTTTTTGAAGCTGGACGTCTATCTTGGACTGAGCTCAATACACTGGAATCGATCCCACTTCAGTAGAAATGTCAGAAATGTCCTGTGATGATTTTAATGATATTTCTCCTGAAGCAAAACCAGATGAAGAAGATTCTAATTCACTAGCATTAGCATGACAGCAAACCATTATGTGTCTTGTTGCCGTTAGAACAAATTACACGAGGTCGTTTGAAACAATGTGGTAACGAGTTAATGTTAGATTTAGTGGTGTGTGAAAATTTGGGTCATCTGACAGGTCTGTGAATCAATAGGCTTGTCTTACAGGTCCTTGCACTGCCATTAGTGTTCAGATGCGATCAGAACCAGCTAAACCACATGTATGGGTAAAGTGAATAATTTCAGCTAAGATACCATGAAACACAAGAGCAGTGTTAGACAGCATATGATGATGGAACTGAACCAAAAAATAAAAATGACAAATTGCAAAGTTTGATGTAGCTTGATTGTGAATGAGTGTACGATGAAAACACACATCAAGCTTTTCCCATTGGAAAATATGACACCCTCTTTTTCTTATCTTTCATAAATGGCAAACTAGACAACCGATCTACAAGTTTTATTTTTGCCAGATATGTAGGTGATAATAACATCATTTTGCATGAGCTTCAGGGCATACCTGTAAGTCATATATTGAGGAAGTTTCCAGTCAACTAGGCTAACCAAGGCCTGTGGTCGGTTACAATGATGAAGTTTCGCCCGCTAAGATAAAAAATGAAATGATTGATTGCTGAGATGAACGCCAACCTCTCAAGTTCTGTCACTGATTAGTTCTGGTCCGTGCAACAGTCTTGAGGTAAATGCCACCAGGATTTCACCAACCTTCCGAATAACATAAGTACACCTCCTATTCTAACATCACTAGCATCTGTGTGCTACACATAACTCTCCACTGGCCAGGCACATACAAAATCATTCAAGAAATACTGAGTCCATCTCTGTCGACCACTGAACCACATTTGGGGGTTGTTTAGATGTGGCTGGGGTAAGCGCACTATTGAAATTCACAACATTCTGAACAAAGTATAGAAAATCACTCATAAATCAAATTAATGATCACATCATGCTTCTTGTGACTTCACATATTGTACTTGTGTTTTAGTCATACAAATTATTCCACTGCCCATCCTATATCCTCAATAACTATAAATTTACTACCATATCAGACTTAAACATTTAACAGTTAATCCATTCTTCCTAAGAGCTTCTAACATGATTAAATCCAAACATCACCCATATAATTAGCACTAACATCATTGCACTTATTCAGCAGGTTTTGAATTTTTTTTGTTTTGAAAAAAGCAAGTGCATTGCATATTCCAAAGTCATGCCAAAAAACTCAAATTTTCCTGAAGGGCAAACAAAAAATGCCATCTTTCTACTGCTTTCACTCATTGTAAGCAGATAGTTACCACTCATTTTTTACAGCAAACTAGCAATTCTAGTTTTTTAAGAACCCCCTTTAGAAATGACATTCAGCCACGTTTTTGTCATTCCATTGAGCTAATGATAATCAACATATTCCCTAATACAGCCCTCAAATTTCTTAAAAAACAATTGGACTTGACTACTCATTTTTATGATACCAACATTTAACATTAAATATTTACTCCAATTCTAATTTGTATGTAACCATTACATACCCAATGATTCTTCTCTTTTACCTTTAACCTTATCAAATTTCTTCAGCGTGAGGTTCTTTTAATCTTGCACTATCAGCCACTCTCTTAATTGTTACACACACTTCTTTGTGACTACATACAGTCCTTCCCATTTTCCCTCTAGATTAGAAACTGTGCCTGCTCCGACACCCTCACCACCACCTTTTCTCTGATAATTAATTAAGGGTGTACTTTTCCTGCCCTTATTCTTCATCCACTTCATTTTCTTGCCACTCTGACAGTTGCTTTCGCAGTATCTCTAATCTTTCTGCTAAGTATTTGACCCACTTCATTGGGAAATGTTCCCCCCCCCCCCCCCCCCACCCCAGTCTTTTTTTTAACCCAGCCACTATATAGTACAGCTATTGGGCCTCTCAAATTTCAATGATTATACAATTTAGTGGGTGATAAGACCCTAGTCTCTGTTTGCCAACTGTCCATACACAAACAAGGCCATTGGCACACACACACACCTATCAATATCATTCCTGATCGACTTTACCAGCATTGGTTAAAGTGAATCGTGAAATCGTTTAGTTGTGCGGTCAACAAGGAGCCATCTGAACACTAGCAGTGGGCATGTTTCAAACATTGACCACCCTGATCTAAGATGCTATCCATCACGCAAAAAGGCTTCTGCTGTATCTTTTGCAGTAATCCACAATTTTACCATCTTATCCCACTCCTCTCACTATTCATATCCTGTATCTTCCATCTTATCCCACTCCTCTCACTATTCATATCCTGTATCTTCCATCTTATCCCACTCCTCTCACTATTCATATCTTGTATCTTCCATCTCATCCCACTCCTCTCACTATTCATATCCTGTATCTTCCATTATTGTTTTTAATTAATACAAATGCAGTCAAGTATAGTGATAAAGTAATTCCAAATTATAAACAAGTGCCAAGTGGTAGTGCAGTAACTTTTAAATGTCTTTCATATAAGGAAGTATCTTGGAAATTTAATAATGGCGAATGGCCACACATGATGAACATAGGCATGAAGAAAGGGATATTTAGTAAACTTAATTCATATTGGATGAAACTACAGGATGTTAGAGAATTACACTCTGGTATTTATACTTGTTATGGTGTGGATTCAAATAATACTTTCTTTTATAATGATGCAACTTTGAAAGTAACATGTAAGTTAGAATTTAAGTCATTCTGACCACTTCTATTACCAGTAACTGTTGAAAAAGTCTCAGTTATTAAAAAAAGGCCAGAGTTATTTTTGTAATTTTAGCTAGTAAAATTGAAAATATGTATTTACATCAGCTTCTTCAGTAGTAAGAGATTATAATAATCCATTGGGACAACCAGTAGCTCTTAACAACCAACAAGCGGCACTTACAAGCTCCAAAAATCGGCGAGTTTTTAATTTACGTTTGGTAAGGATTTTCAATGCCATAGTAACCAGTTCGAACCACTTTTTGTGACTTGTAAAACAAGCTTTTTTTCAGGAAACTCACACAATTTTGAACTAAAGTTTAAAGTAAGATTTGACCAATGCTGTATTATCAGAAGAAACTGGGGTCACTCCTAAAAAGCCATGTTTTCAGAAGAAAAAAAGGCACACACACTCGTTAAAGGGCATATACATATATACTGGTGGTGTGCTTGAACACAATTATCAAGGGAGCCTGCCTAGTTAGATGAATAAAGCAGTATTGTTACATGTTATTTTAGCTTAGTTGATGCAAACAATGTGTAAAAGTTGGCCATTAATTTTAGTAAACAAACACAGAATTACTTTCACACCTCAATTTCCTGAGTAGTGCTAACTTTTGTAGTATCAAATTTAAGCCATTCTGACTACCGCAATTACCAGTAAAATGCAAGCGTTAATTTTGCAAATTTTATCTAACATTAATACGTACTCAGATTCCTGCATTTCTAGCTTTATATCGCGGTTAGCTTAGGTTGCGAGTGTGGAAACAGGATAGACGGAGAGTTCTGTTGTCACAGAGGTACAGGACCACCAATAACAAATGCCGTATTGCCAATATACTTCAGTGATATAGCTATCATTTAGCTAGAAACTGGTATTACAGCCACACTTAAGCGGTTTGCCGTTAAATTGTGTGCTTGTAAGCCATGTTTATGCCAATTCCTTATCTTCCCTACTATAGATGCCGTTTATTGCAAGGATTAGGACCAACTCAGGCATCACTCCACCTTCAATTTGGATCACAACTATATTTTGTATATGTGTACTACTTAAATTCTATCATTTCATTGATTTTCATAATAAATACACATTATAAATAAATAAAACAATTGATTATTTGAATTAACAAGAAAGTCTAGTAAATGCAGCTACAAGTTACTGTGCTGTACTGCTGAATCCTGTGAATATCAGAATATCTTGGGACATAGTAGGTAGAATCGACTGATTTTAATCCTGTCTCTTTAGAAGAACGCCACACCAGTTTGCATTTTCCATCTGCTGTACAGTATCTGCGCGAAAGAAACATAAATATAATTGAAAACAGACGAGATGAGCAGTAAAGCACCGAAAAACTCCATAAACTTCATTTTTCTTTCAACATGTGCTACCGCCCAGTTTTTACATGCAACATGCAACGTTGACATTTGCGCGCTTAATTGACTTGGATTCGCATGACTAAATTGCTTCCCGTAAAGTACTAAATACATTCCTCAACCACGCTTGCGGTCGTGCCAATTCAACTTGGACGTACTATACCACCTTTAGCATCTGGGGAATGTGGCTTTATCATTTATCAAGTGTGGTTTACCTTCAGTGTTGTCTAGGTAATGAGGGTATGAATACCGTAAGTCCCAATAATCAAATATAATGTAAACATGAAGACAGCATATGAACCGCTCTTGGTGGTGTTGTAAACTTGATTAAAAACGTCATTTCCAAGATTTGTATAGTACACAGCACATTTGATTGAGAAGTGAGATTCAACTCAAGCATAATTTTAATCTGTCCATAATTACCTCACATGAACTCTAGCTTATGGAATTCACATTATTTCAGCAGTAACAACCTGAGTTTGATAATTTACGTTAACCTTTATGTTTTACTTTATTATATTATAGATAAATCCAATGAAGCTATAAAATTTTTCACAATGCCTTCCTCAGATACAATTTCGTCTTCCAATTACTTGTGTGCTTATAATAATAAGCATGAAAATTGTTTGAAAAGAATTACACATGATATTGATGCTGACAGGTCTACAGGTAAGTATATCATAGAAACAACATTATGTCTATTATTATATTAACCATAATAATATGAATTACAGATTACTTGAGTTCTGTACCATCATCATACTCACCAAATGTACCTCACTTTGTGTTAACTCTAGAATTGAGCATATATATACATTGTCAATCATTTACGCATGCATAAACTGACTATAGTAAAATATAACACACAAACTAGAAAGTTCAGAACATATTCAGAATATCACCTCAAAGTCTGATTGTTATTGTAATTGATTAGTCTATTGAACATTATAACACTCAAACAGGAAAGTCAAACGCATATTCTAAGTAAGTCCAATTCTTCCAAAATTCTATACAATTCAAAATTAAAGTAGGTAACAATACATTAAATACAGACATTATGCAGATAATTACAATGGTTTAAATTAGTACAAATCGTAAATGTTGACGGTTAGATCATGGACTCATTAATTGCTGCTGATTGGTCTGTGATATCTTGCATTCATACAATTGGCAATTCCCCCCCCCCCCCCCTCCTCCTCCTCCTCCAGTCATTCCCTGCAGTGTCCATGCTGCAACAGACTGTGGTATAACTTACCACATGCCACAGAACATATTCGGTTATTAGCACTTGCTTAATATTATATTATTTCTATGCACTAATTAAACATTCTATTTATCCCTCACTATGCATTACATCACCTCTGTAC
>WLWI01002458.1_pt1 | contig 15990 bp, 15 predicted proteins | sample 6701501 | NCBI WGS metagenome assembly WLWI01 (sample SAMN12718690, study PRJNA515312) | sponge metagenome | isolation source: marine sponge | host: Mycale hentscheli | place: New Zealand: South Island, Marlborough, Capsize Point | collected 2014-11-01
TAATTATCCAGCCGGTACCCGGCTACTCTCAAGAGAAATAGCTAGCCACCCCAGGACATCCAGCCTTGACCTGGAACACAGTCCTCCCGATAACAAAGAGGCAATGTAAACGCCGATGGGGGCTGCGTAAGTCTCCCGTCATCTTTGTTTGACACTGACAGGCGTCATACCTGAATCAAACCGGTCGCTTAAATATCAAACCGGCACCAAATGGAACTGTCACTTTGCCAACAGGAATTGCTCTATCAATAAATTTTTCAACGAGAACAACATCCAACTGGCAGTTACTCAATCTCTCCCCGCATTGGTTAATGAGGTCAGTTTCGGTAAGACTAAACTCAATATCCCGATTTAAAGCGTGGTTCACCTGGATACTTGCATCCAGGTTTTGCACACGATGATTTCCAATTTTCACATAGCGAAGTGGAAAAAATTGATTTTCCCGATAATTTTTAATTCGTAGGATGTACAACCCTTCACTGCCTTCTTTGGTCAGCGTTGTTCCAATGGATTCGGGCTGAGGTGGGCTATAGGGCTTCCAACCATAATCGGCCATATCAATGACGCCGACCTGAATATCCGAAGGGTCCCTGGTTTCGGTTATATAGACGACGATGACACATTCCAATCTCTGAATATCCTGCCCACAAAAGTCGATCAGATGTGATTTCCTCACGTCCAACTCAATTCTCTTTTCTGAAATAATTCTGCTTCTTTTGGCCAAAAGAACGGGATATCGTTTGTCGACGAAAATACTTCGAATCGGATCATCCTTATTGAACACATAGGGAATGGTGATTCGATATATTTCACTCAATCCTGTCAGAGTTTCCATGGTTATTTTACGGTTCGCGGGATTATTTCGCGCAGAACCATTGTTTGCCGACCCTCCTCGAGCCGCATCCGTACTGTCATCAATCCACACGAAATGCATGGGCGTGCCAGCAATACCGTATTCATGAACCAACTCGATCCCACATGATGCCGGTTGCCGGTCGATTCCCGTGTGTTGGATGTTGACGTATTGATCATCCATGGCAACAGCGCAGTCTTTATCCCTTAGTTTTCGGGTTTTGACCAACATTACTTTGTCAGACACCCTGGTTAGATCCTGCTCATCAAGCATCACTCCACCCACTATCAGATTCCGCACCCCATAAAGTCGCTCACCGCATAAGGCAAAGGTATCAGAATGCCGGCTTACATGGATAAAAGGATCGCCATTATTGCATCCTCTTGCGCTTGTAGTATTTCCATTGGCACCGCTATTGAGCGGAATCGCTGGGCTAATATTCAACGCATTCGGATAGGAATCGAATATTTCATACTCGACAAACTGCCTGAACTCATCGAAATTTGCACCCGCTGAAGATAGTTCAATTGCTTCGATTCCATGATCGATCCAGTCACCCTGGAACCGATATTGATACACCGCTTTAATTCTCCTTAGCCACTGTGGCACATTGATTACCACGGTGGTTTGGGCCGGAACCGTTTTGAATTCGTAAGACAATTTGCCATTTTTGGCAATCCCAATAGGTACCTTATAAAAGGTCCAGCCAAAATAGGGAGGCCGCTCGAAGGATGATGAATGCCTTTCGCGGGTTGATCTTATAGGCAACTTCCCATTGACAATGCCTGTAAAAGGCGTCGCATAGGGAATCCGGGTTTTAAATGCGGTTGAACGCGCTAACGCATTAACAATTTCCGCTCCAACCGTTGCTCCCGTAGTGCCTGATACATCATTTGCGTTTACCGCGGCATTTAATAGCCGGGACACAGCTTCAGTATCCGCTATCTCAATGACCCTCTCCCTCGCAGAATTATCGACAATCTTTGGGCTAACCAAAAATCGAATATGGTCAGTTAGCTTTTCCGCCAAAATGGGTTTGTGGACAGTTGCATTAAAACCTACCCGTCCACCTAATCGGAAGGTGCCGAGCACGATATTCGTTACGTTATCCGTCTGTTCACCGGATCGTTCATCATCATTAACCCTTCCTAAATTCGCTAACACACTGGAATCATTGATCCGGGTATCGGTATAGACCGCTGCTACTAAGGACTCAATAAACTCAAAAACGGAATCCACATTTCCAATTTCGCCCGGATTCTGAAAATCCAATCCATAAATATCCAAAAGACGGTGTAGCGCCACCCCCAGGTTACGCCAGTTTGCAAACGGCGTGTTATAGGAAAACCTTCCCCGGTTAATATCGGTTTTCGGGTTTCCCCCGTTCAAAGTTGAACCCACAATCCCTACAGTTTCCGATCGACAGATTTCATTCAGGGAATCGCTATCAACAACAATTCGATAGGGGCGAATCGCAGCCGGACGATCTGGCTGATAGTTTGGCTGGCGAGCCAGATGAGCAGGGACAAAAATCCGACTTTGGCTTTGGTAACAGTAATCAGCACCCTTACTGTTGATGTCCAGCAAATACTGGATCGCAAATTCATAGGCCCGATATAGATCCGTGTTGTCGTTATCCACCCCTAATACACGATTCGCTGATTGCGCCTTATGGGCAAACTCAAGGGCGTATTTCCCACAATCGCCCTCCTGATTTTGCCTGGCGCAGGCCATCAGCCCGCTATACAAATCGAATGGGCCTTCTTCGCTAATTAGCTCCAGATAAACCCGGTTTGTTTCATATCGATTTTGAATGTGGTCGGTTAATATGGACTCGACTTTTCTTGAAACGTGTTTAACGTCGTCCTCAAATGCCGCAAGAATCACTCTGGCGGAAACTCCACTTGGGGTTTTCGCCCCGGGCTGAAACCCAATCTCAAACGGCAATGCCCGTTGCACATAACCACCGTAAGTAGCGGTACTAGTCAACTGGTTGTTTCTCATCTGTTCAAGCAGATACTCCAGTGTTGCTTCCTTGTTCCTGATTCGTTCTAGTGGAGTGGAATCGATATCATTCCGGGCAATGTTCTCCATGCCGGATGCGGCATTCGACTGCCCATTAAGCAGCTTGTCCAGTCCACTATTAATGGATGCAAGCTCGGTCGCCAGTTCGCTAATTTGCCGATCAATCTGGGGGCTTTGGGCCTGAGGAACATTGGTAGATAGACTGACGGTATCGGCAGTTCTGGACGCATCTGTATTTCCCAGCGTTACCTCAGTAATTACTGGCGCGGGAAGAGAAGTCACAAAATTTCCATTTGGTGATGTCGGGTTACCAAAAAGTCCTTCGATTTCAGACAGCAGGATGCTGCGTCTTTGGCTCAGGGTTTCAAATTCGGCTTCTGCAACAACCTGCTCAGCCTGTTTGGCTTGCAGAGCCAATGCTGCCTCATCCGTGGTTAAACCATGATCTCCCAACTCCAGTCCTGATATCTCGAAGCCGAGATCCAACAAGGTCTGTTCCAGCAGTCCCTGACGACTGCGAAGTGCATTCAGCTCGCCGAATGCAGACTTAATTTCGACTAGCTTGAGATCGTTTCGTTGCTCAATGAGTTCCGTAGTAGATTCATTAATACGCTGGGTTTGATCTAATCTTTGGGATTCAAACCTTGACAATGCCTGCTGAAAATCATCCTCTCGTTGAATCCGGTTAGTGTCCAGATTCTGGGCCACCTGGTATTTCTCCAATACACTTTTATCCCGCTGCAGGTTTGCAGCTACAGAAGCAATCACAGTTTGGCGACTATCCACCGCCCCCTGGGATCGCTGCTCGAAAGTCGCGGGATCATTCAACCATTGTTGATAACGACTAAGTCGTGACTTTCTTTCTGCATCCAGAGATTCCACTCTAAACCCACTGAAGTATTTAAAGGTAAACTCCGCTTCCCTGTCAGGCAGGTTCTGCCTCAACGATAAATCACCAGTGGCACAGGCGCCAAGGAAAATCGATAGTAAAAACACGGAACCTGGTCGCCATATTTCTGATGGCTTCGTTTTCGTTAGAGTCTTCCCCTTTATTTTCATTTGTCCACTCTCCAGAGAAACCATCGTCCACTAGTTTTTGATTCGATAGCCCGTTTTAAATATCCAGCAAACAATTGCAATACACAAAAACAGAAATAGCAGGATCATTCCCATACTCGCCTCAATACTCACATCCGAGATCTCATAGAAACTCCAGCGAAAGGCGCTCACCAGATAGACCGCGGGGTTAAACAATGTGACGGTTTACCAGAATGCAGGCAGCATATTAATTGAATAGAAACTGCCCCCGAGAAATACCAGGGGAGTGATCACCAATAATGGAATAATCTGCATCTTCTCAAAATTATCCGCCCAAATACCAATAATAAAGCCGAATAAGCTAAAGGTAACTGCCGTCAAAATCAAAAAACACAGCATCCAGACCGGATGGGCAACACTGAGATCAACGAAGAAACCCGCTGTCCCTAGAATGATTAGCCCGATAATGACCGATTTGGTCGCAGCAGCACCAACATAGCCCAGCACAACCTCAAAATAGGATACCGGTGCAGACAGCACTTCATAGATGGTGCCGGTGAATTTCGGAAAGAAAATACCGAAAGAGGCATTGGTTGCGCTATGTGTTAGCAGCGACAACATAATCAAACCAGGGACGATAAACGATCCATAGCTAATGCCGTCAATCTCGCTGATACGCGACCCAATGGCCGATCCGAACACCACAAAGTAAAGCACGGTGGACATTACAGGAGAAATAATGCTTTGAAAGACCGTGCGCCAGCTTCTGGCCATTTCAAATCGGTAGATTGCTTTTACCGCATGGATATTCATGATGTTTTATTTACCAGTCTAACGAAAATGTCTTCCAACGAACTTTGTTCGGTTTTCAAATCCCTGAATTTTATGCCCGCCCCATTCAAATCACTCAGCAATGCGGTGATACCCGTTCTTTCGCCTTTAGTATCATAGGTATAGATCAGCTGCTTTCCTTCGTCGGCTAAGGTTAATTCATGGACATCCAGTGATTTGGGTAAATCTGGCAGCGCCTGATGCAACTCCAATATAAGCTGTTTTTCCCCAAGCTTACGCATCAACTCAGCTTTTTCTTCCACTAGCATGATTTCCCCTTTATTAATTACTCCGACTCTATCCGCGATCTCTTCCGCCTCTTCAATATAATGCGTGGTCAGAATAATGGTGACCCCCGTTTCCCGAAGCTCACGAATCACCTGCCACATATCCTTACGCAACTCGACATCCACCCCCGCAGTAGGCTCGTCAAGAAACAGAATTCGAGGCTCGTGGGATAAGGCTTTAGCAATCATTACTCGGCGCTTCATTCCCCCAGAAAGTTCCTTGATAATGTTGTCTCTCTTGTCCCATAGGGAAAGGGATTTCAACACTCTATTAATAAACTCCGGGTTTTTCGGCTTATCGAATAAGCCTCGACTAAAAGACACAGTGGTATGTACGGTTTCGAATGCATCCGTGGCCAACTCCTGGGGCACTAATCCTATTAGAGATCTTGAAGCTCGGTAGTCGTCAACAATGTCATATCCGTCCACGGTCACCGAACCCGTTCCGGGATTCACAATGCCACAGATGATACTGATTAACGTAGTTTTGCCCGCACCGTTTGGCCCCAACAGCGCAAGAATTTCACCCCGTTTAATTTCGAGATTGACATTATCAAGCGCCACAAAGCCATTGTCATAAACCTTGCAGAGATTGCGAACGGTAATAAGAGTAGAGTCAGATGATATGGTCATCCATGAAGTATATCGCTCATCATGAATCAGGGTCCAATCTTTCCCATGGTCATCAGCAATTTGTCATAGAATAGCAACTGTGAATAGCAACTGTTTTTGCCAACTCCAGGGAATGTTTCTCTGAAAACGCTTTTGGCGATGTTTTTTTTCATGTTTTTGTACTGCTTTTGCCCGAGTTTTTGTATAAATTTTTTCATGTATTTTTAGATACGTTTATGAAGCCAGGGTTGACAAAATTCATTCCTCAGAAGCCTTATTCCTTTCATATTCATTTTCATACATTATTTTCCATACGTTATTAATGTCAGCCAATACGATTTCTGTTAATCAGGGTAATCACCAACTCGATGGCAGAAAGCACGTCTGGCTATTCGGTTACGGCTCCCTGATTTTTAAAGTGGACTTTAAATACCTCGAACGACGACCCGCGACCATAAGGGATTGGCAACGTCGATTCTGGCAGGGTTCTCACGACCACCGGGGTACACCAGAAAAACCAGGAAGAGTGGTGACCCTGACGCCCAAAGAGGGAGCAATATGTCAGGGGATGGACTACATGATTAGCACCGATGTTTTCGAATATCTGGATTTTCGGGAAAAAAACGGTTATCTAAGGCTAACAACTACCCTGACTTTTGACGATGGAAAAACAGCGGAAGCATTGGTTTACATCGCCACTGACGAAAATGAAGCCTATCTTGGTCCTGCTTCTGAAAGGGTGATCGCCCAACACATTTATCGCTGTACTGGCCCCAGCGGGCCGAATCGCGAGTATCTATTCGAACTCGCCAATGCCTTACGTAGTCTCCAGATAGAAGACGAACATGTCAGCAAAATTGAACAGCATTTGCTGATCCTGTCCCAACGTTCAGAGGAATTCACCGTCGACAATCCGATCAACAACTCATCGACATGACCAGCCCAAACGACCAAAGTGTTTCCTGGAAACAGATTCTCGCCAGAGAGCATCTGCCAAAAATTGCTTTGCTTGCCATGGCATTGTGGCTTCACTCCGTAAACTCCATGTTAAGTGCAACCACCCTACCCTCCGCCGTAGAAGAGATAGGTGGGCTTAACCTGATTAGCTGGGCATTTGCGCTTTATTTGATGGGGTCCATTATCGCTGCAGCGTCAACCAATCTTGCGGTAGCAACATTGGGACTCCGCAAAGCCATGTTATTCGCTACGGCCATTTACATCGTCGGATGCACACTGTGTGCAATGGCTCCTGTTATGCCGGTTCTCCTGGTTGGAAGAGTGGTTCAAGGATTGGGAGGGGGCGGATTGATGGCGCTGGTTTTCATTGCCCAGGATCGTTTTTTTCCCAATCACTTTGTCCCCAAAGTTGTCGCCTGTCTTTCCGTGGTCTGGACACTATCGGCTTTTTGTGGTCCGTTAATCGGTGGCGCATTCGCTACTTATGGTCTTTGGCGAATGGCATTTTGGGCGTTCTTCGTCCAGGGCGGGCTTTTGATTTTTGGCATTCGTTTCCTATTCAAAAAATATCCCATTGAAGCAGATGTTGAACCCCAAAAAATTCCCATTGTCCGGCTAGGCTATCTCGCCATAGCAATACTCGCAATTTCCCTGGCTGGGGCCCATTTCCATCTTCTGCGATCCAGCATCCTGATTATCATTGGTTTCGCGTCAATCGGCTTTTTTCTCGCCCGGGATAGGGGTGCAAGTAACAACAGAATGTTACCGCTGGACACCACGAACCTCCACCATCGAATCGGCAGCGGTATCACCATGACATTCGTTCTGAGCATGTCCATCATGTCTTTTCTTGTTTATGGTCCATTGATTCTAATTTCCCTTTATGACCTCACACCGTTAACTGCCGGCTTTGTCGTCATGCTGGAAGCGTTAGGGTGGGGAGGTGCTGCAGTTATCTTTTCCGGCGTACAAAAATCCAAAGAACCCTCCCTGATACGCATTGGTAGTCTTCTCGTCGTTATTGGTCTGATCGCCCTGGCACTGGCTTTACCCCATGGTCCTTTATGGCTGGTTATTATTTGTACCATCTTTGGAAATAGCGGTTTTGGCATGATGTGGGGCTTTATCATCCGCCGCATCGTCGATGCCGCTGCTGCAGATGAACGGGATCGCGCTGGCGCGCTCATTCCTTCCGTACAACAGATGGGGTTTGCATTGGGCGCGGCGCTCTCCGGACTCATTGCAAATGGGCTCGGCATTAGCGAAACCATGGAGAAGGCACCTCTCCAGAACCTGACGTTTTGGCTATTTGCCAGTTTCGTCCCGCTTGGACTTGTCGGTGTACTACTGGCATGGCGCTTCACCCGTATCGACAACGATGCGGATGGAACAACCCAGAGAACTCTTCAACAGTCGTGAACGGTCTTCCTGAGCAGGAAATAAGCAATTTCTGCATTGCGGTTCTGTGTTGCCGTTCTGTGTTGCAGAGATTACCTAATTTCCATTTTTTAATTTTCTGATTTTTACCACATCCTCCATGAGCGAAAAAATAAAGCTGGTTTGTCCTCACTGCAACGGTATCAACCAATTCCCCTCCGCCCGCCTGGCACAGTCACCGCGATGCGGAAAGTGCAAGGAGTTACTACTCACGGGTACGCCCCATGAAGTCAACGAACAGAACCTGACTCGCCATATCCAACACTCAGGTATCCCGGTATTGGTGGATTTCTGGGCTCCCTGGTGCGCACCCTGTCGGTCTTTCGCGCCCACTTTTACTCGTTATGCAGATATCAATAAAAACCAGATGCGTTGCTTAAAGCTCGATACCGAGAGTCATCAATCCGCTGGAGCAACCTATCAGATTCGGTCAATACCTACTCTGGCATTGTTTAAAAACGGAAAAGAAGTGGGGCGTATCTCTGGTGCCATGACCGACACCCAGCTCTCTCAATGGGTAAACCAGACCCTGGCCTCATAACTGCCCCTCAGCCCATCAACTCATCGGCAGGACTTTCTGAAATCAGGGGAAATGGGTGTTTCGAATGGCGATTTACAAAGTCAGGAAAAACCATAAAAAAATTGCCCACATTCAGGAATCGACGAACTCACCATAGTCCTTGGCAACACACCCGGCGGCGGTATGCAATATTCGCTCACCCTGCTCTGGTGTTGCTAACGTGGGATCGGATCCCACTTGCCCATCGGGAAACTGGGCTTTATGCAAATCTGCTGGATGATGTTTGTCGCCGCTGTGATCCCGAATATAGCTGGGCGATAGTTTACGGTATACGAGAGAAGATTTATTCCTGACGATGCGATCCGTGTATTGGGTAATCGCCACTTCACTGGGCGTGGCATGCAAACCTTCCCGCTCACCGTAAAATTCAGCCCGAAGCGCATTCACCTCATCGAATTCCCACCAGCTCCTAATACACAACAAAGGCGCGTCCTTTCCTTTTTCCGCATAGATGTCGTGCATAGCAGCCTGCATGGGTGCAAGATTCGCACCATGGGCGTTTAGCACATAAATCCGTGCAAACCCCTGCTCCCCGAGCGACTTAACGATCGCCTTGAAATAGGACAGAAACACTTTGGCAGATACCGATACAGTGCCCGGGAAAGACATATTAAATTGCGCTGGCGTATAGCTTAATGTGGGAGCAACGACTCCATCGGCTTCCTTACCGGCCAGGGTCGCGATGCGTTCAGCGCAGAGCGCATCCGTACCAACCAATCCCAGACTTCCATGTTGCTCAATGGAACCCACGGGAAGGATGATTCCCGGGGAGCGCTGGAGGTATTCTCCAACTTCCCCGGTAGTCATAGTGATTAATTGCATATGATTAGTTTCGCATCATCCATGCAGCACAATTGATTACCTGCTGATTACCCGCGTCTGATCACCTAATAAACATCTACTGGTCACCTAGATCTCAAAGAGCTCCTACACTCTCGCTAATCCACTAATCCCACTAATCATAATAATACAAATGAAACCAGGAAATACCAGGACTATTTTCGAAGTTTCGCAATCGAAAGATTGATTATTTCTCGCCCAGGATGGCAGTTCGCGATCTTTGCGGATTTCCTAGTTATTCAGCTTCCATTTCCGGCCCAACTCCGTGAAGAACCCGCTTTCCGTTTTAAGCTCAATCCAGGTGTTGACGAAATTGATCCAGACCTGGTCATCCTGAGGCAGAAGCATCGCCACGGGAGTACGGGCTCGAGCCTTCGCCACGGGAACAATCATCATGTCAGGGAATTTTTCCACTAACTTATAGGCTTCAACATTTGAAGTGATATGTGCATCAGCCCGACCCGCCAATACTTCCTGAAAGTCTCTTGCAGGTGCTTCAACAATTTTGTGCTGGGCATTCGGGAAAAACTTTTTTACCTGATCTTCCTGGGTTGTTCCCAAAGTGGCTGCAACCACCACGTCTGCTTTATCAAGATCCCCCCAGGAAGCAAAGCGGTCAGCATATTTTTTCAGGGTAAGTGGAACTGTGGCCAGCGAAAAATAGCTATTTGAAAAACCGGCGACTTTAGCACGGCTGGCTTTAATTGAAGCGCTTCCAGTGAGGTGATATTTCTTGGAAACAACGCCGTTAACCAGAGTTTTCCAGTCGGTAGGGACGAACTCCACTTCCACACCCAGGTCTTCCGCTAATGCAGTCATAACATCAATGTCATAGCCAGTGTAACTATTGGTAGCCGGGTCTTTCATGGTCATGGGATTCCAGTCTCCCGTGGTTCCAACTTTAAGTTTGCCAGAACTTAAAATATCCTGAAGTGCGCTGTCCGCAACCGCTCCCTGGCCAAGACCAAGGCCAAGTGCCAGAACTGCCGAAGCCACCAGCGTTTTAGTAAGCTTATAAATTTTCATTTTTTTGTTTACGTTAGGGTTAGTAGTGTCATGAAATCAAGCCCGCACCGGAATGTGAACGGATCATACGACGATGAGAAAAGATTTCAGCTTTCTCGACTCTATCACACTCCCCCAAATGAAGTATGCATCCCACCAGACCCAGTGATTGAGATCCCTTATTGACGCCCCTTATTGATGGATTCTGACATTCACTATAAGCCCCAAACGCACTATTTCCTACTACATTTTTCTTCCTGTTTAACCAGAAAAACAACTTACCATATCACCTAAGTTCACTTTTTATGCCCCTGTGAATAAACCTCGCCCTGCATTACAATGCCCCGAAAACCCACTAACCGCACCCAGGTAAGACCACAGACCGTTGAGGTTTTTAACGGGATTCAGTCCGACCTGTGACGCTATTTCTTTTGTCCATATTCGTGAAAACAAAAAACATCGGCGGCGATCAAGCGGCCATTCAAATAACGGATGTCAGCAAATGGTTTGGGGAATTTCAGGCCCTGGACTCGGTTAACCTGAACGTTCAATTAGGAGAAAGGGTGGTTATCTGTGGACCCTCAGGATCAGGGAAGTCCACCCTGATCCGTTGCATTAATCGACTCGAAATCCACGAACAGGGAACCATTATTGTTAACGGTCATGAACTCAACGACGACAAACACAATGTTATTGCCGCTCGTAATGAAACCGGCATGGTATTCCAGCACTTTAATTTATTCCCCCATATTAGTGTGTTGGAAAATCTCACTCTTGGTCTTATGAGAGTCAGAAAACACCAGAAGGTCGAGGCGGAAAAAATTGCAATGCAATACCTCGAACGAGTGAATATTGCAGAACAGTCCCATAAGTTACCCCAGCAATTATCCGGTGGACAGCAGCAGCGGGTGGCCATCGCCCGCTCATTGTGCATGGAGCCGCGAATCATGCTATTCGACGAGCCTACCTCGGCACTGGATCCGGAAATGATTTCTGAAGTACTGGACGTCATGGTTGAACTGGCGGAATCCGGCATGACCATGATTTGCGTTACCCATGAAATGGGATTCGCAAGAAAAGTAGCAGATACCATGGTATTCATGGATGCCGGAAAAATCATCGAAACATCCCCACCAAACCAGTTTTTTACCGAACCAGAAAGCCAACGGTGCCAGCAGTTTTTAAAACAGATCCTGCAACACTAGGCTGAAACCTTCGGAGAGACCTATCGATGAACAAACAAAACCAAATGCCTTTCGGACCCTATTCCAGGCCCTTTCGGCTTCTCGTGATATTGGCACTGGTTGCACTATTGTCCGGTTGTAAAGACGTTAACTGGGGATGGTATGTGGTTTCTCCGTTTACCAATTCCGGACAAACCAATCTTCAGTTTCTATTAGGCGGCCTCTGGAATACCGTTCTTCTATCCTTAACCGCCATCATCATTTCCGTGCTGGTTGGTCTACTAGTAGCACTGCCAGGATTATCTTCCAATAAATATTGGCGCATGGTCAATCGGGTTTATGTGGAAGCGGTGCGGGCGGTGCCCATTCTGGTACTCATTCTTTGGGTCTATTATGGTCTACCCGTTGTCGGAGGAATTCAGATCAACGTTTTCTGGGCCGGAGTGATTGCCCTTGCATTATCTGATAGTGCGTTTCAGGCCGAGATATTTCGCGCCGGAATTCAGTCTATCGATAAAGGTCAGACCGAAGCCGCTCATTCCATTAATCTCAGCTACCCGGACACCCTCAGATTTGTCATCCTGCCTCAGGCCATCCGGCGAGTATTACCTGCCCTGGGGAATCAGTTGGTTTACATGCTAAAAATGTCTTCACTGGTTTCCATTATTGGTATGCAGGAACTCACCCGTCGCGCCAATGAATTGGTCGTAACAGAATATCGACCATTGGAAATCTACTCCGTGCTGGTCCTCGAGTATCTGGTATTAATCCTCATCGTGTCCGCAGGAGTGAGGCGGCTTGAGAAAAAGCTGGGCGCCAATGTCAGCGCTCAATAAATTGGATGCCCCCAGATACCCCAGATGCTCCAAATACTTCAGAAAACGCTGAGAGGTTAAACAAACATCCATCTGGATCAACCGAACTCTTCCGCTGACCTCTTCCCTCTGATGCTATTCCTTTTCTTTGTAGTAACCAATAGTGTCTCCCTCGGTGGTTACCCCTAGCCCATTTAATAGTCGATTGGAGTAACTAAAATACGCGACCACCTGATTGACTTCAAGAATTTCTCCATCATCACAACCTGCGTCTTTCAGATCACGAAAGTCTGTTTCATTCATTTCCCCCACATTGAGAGTCAATCGTTCCGTGTATTGCAGGAAAGCCAATTCTTTTCCACTAAAAACCTGCTCCGGCGCTCGAGCTTCAAAAGCCGCATAAATGGCATTCGATCTCCCACTATCGTCAATCAGTCGACGGGCATTGGTGAAATGATGGCTGAAGCTATAATCACATTTGTTCAAAAAACTGGTGTAAGACGCCACCACCTCGAGAAACCAGAACGGCAGGGTATTCTCTTCATTATGCAAAACGCTTCGATACAGCGTAACGTGGCCTTTCATGGTATGGGGGCGTAAGCTATGCACCCGCATCACATTGTCCACAGTACCGCTGGGCGTCCTCGCCATATCGAACATTTCTTTTACTGAGTCGCTGGCTTCCTCATCGGAAATCATTTTGATCCATGCTGTCATTTTTAGCCTCTATTGATCGTTACTACTTTTCGTTATGACCGGTCATCAAACAGTGAGATAACCGTCTGTTTTAATGTGAACCGAGATGCGAACCGCGATGTGAATAGAATACGAATTAGAACGTAAGTTTGCATGTAAAAAAAACCGCAATAAACAAGACTATGACAAAGTTCTGCAACGCCGAGGCTGATTGTTTCTCCCTCAAGACGACTGTTCACGACTTTGTCAGAGATTCCCCAGCATAACTAAAAGAATGATCACATCACCTTTGAATATATTCACCGCACCGAACCGTGTCATAGTTTGCGTTTTCATCCAGATCCGGGTAGTTGCGCCCCTCCATCCTGGCTCCGCCCAAACCCAATAAACCACGACGGGTATTGTTGGCCCGGATCCTGGATTTTTCCGCCTCGGGTCGATGGAAAAAATTCCTGGACATTTCAGACCCCCCCATTAGTTCAGAGGGAATACAATGATTTTTTACATAAAAAACCCCCACTGACTCCGCCGCCGTTCGCAGCTCGTTTCCGACCCGCTGATAATCCGGCTTGTCATCGAACAAAACCCTAATATCAACCACAGGAATGTCCTCCCTGTCGATGTCTCGGGCCTGGGAGCTACTCACAAACACCTAATTTGCCAATTCGTCTTTATGGTTATTGTCACCCCGGAAACCAACCAAGGCAACCGTATTCATCGATCATCACCTTCATTTAGCGTCGACTGCTTCGCCAGTCGCTCGCGATAGGAAATAATGATACCGCCCAGAATAATTAAGGTAATTCCCACCACGCTCCAGCCCGACACCACCTAGTGAAACAGTAAATAATCATACAATGCCGCAAAAACCGGCGCACCGTACCAGAATGGCGTCACAAAACTGGCATCGCTGCGTTTCATGGCCTCGATATTACAATACTGGGCCAGCATCATGACCACCCCAATGGCCACCATCACCGGCCATTGCGAAGTAGTCGGCATGACCCAGAAAAAAGGCACAACTATGGTAGAAATCGACGCACCGATCACATTATTGATAGTCAATATTCGAATGGGACGCTCCCGACCGCTCAGGGTTTTAACCAAAATGGCTTCAGCACCGATAAACACCGCAGACAATACTGCCAGCAGGGCCGCAGGCTGAAAAGCGGAGGTTCCCGGTCGAGCCACAATCACTGCACCGAACAAAGAAATCAACGCCGCACTCCATCGCTTCATCCCCACTTTCTCGCCGAGAAAAAACACCGACAATGCCATGGTGATAATCACGCTTAAAAAGCTTACCGCATAGGCGTCTGCCAAAGGAATCAGCGTCGCCGCCGCAAACAGACAACTAATCCCTATCCACCCCAATAAAGACCGTTGTAAGTGCATCCCCCAGGGCACATTCCTAAAGTCAGAATTTCCAAGCAAAAACACCGGGATCAACACCAGCGCCGCAAACCAGAATCGCGCCGTGGATATCTGGGCTGGATGCAAACCCGGCCCTAGCGTCTCAGTACCTAATGCCTTCGCCATCAGAGACGTGGTCGAAAACAATCCCACAGAAAGCAGAATAAACAGCACACTCTGGGATTGCCTTGAAAGGGAATGGAACACGTTTTTTCCTCAAAAGAAGAAGCCAAAAAGAAGGGACAGCCACGATTAAATAGTCAGAATCAACAACCAGAACCAACAACTAGCGAGCCATTAGGGACCTGGCACATTTAAATCTGCTTAATGCTAGCTGTTAATGCTAATTGGGCGACGCCCCCATTTACTGAGTATGCTTCGCCCCGGAAATAATGCCGCGATTATCCGAAAAATTGCTTTACCCAATACGAGAGACGAAATACAAAATCTCAAGCGTTAACAACTAATAGGCGATTAATGGGCAACTAATAGACGACTAATAGGCAATTAACTGATTCATTATGCAAACCCTCATCGACATCGGCGCAAACCTCACTAACAGCCGATTCTCAGCAGATCTCCCGGAAGTCATCGCCCGAGCGGCAGCCCAGGGTGTCACCAAAATCATCGTTACCGGCACCTCACTAAAGGCCAGCCAGGAAGCGCTGGCCCTCACGGAACATTTCCCCAACCAGCTATATAGCACCAGCGGCGTCCATCCCCATGACGCCAGCGAATGGAACCCGGACACCGCCAGCCAAATAGCGGGACTCGCCCGCCATCCCGCGGTAATCGCCCTGGGCGAATGCGGTCTGGATTTTTTTCGGGACTTCTCCCCCAGAGAACAGCAATTAGCCTGTTACGAAGCCCAACTTGAAATCGCAGCAGACATCCAAAAACCCGTTTTCCTCCACCAACGGGACGCTCACAATGAATTTCTCGAAATACTAAAACAACACCGCCCAAACATTTCCAATGCCGTAGTCCACTGTTTCACCGGCACAACAGAGCAAGCCTCTGACTACCTCGACCAGGATTGCTACATCGGCATCACCGGATGGCTCTGCGACCCCCGCCGTGGCGAAAACCTAAGACAAGCCGTCAAATCCATCCCCCTGGACAAACTCATGATCGAGACCGACGCCCCCTACCTACTCCCAAAAGATATCCTACCCAAGCCGAAATCAAGGCCAAAGCCCAGACCAAAATCCAGGCCAAAATCCAACCGCAACGAACCCGCCCACCTTCCTCACATCCTAAATACCCTCGCCCACATACTCGATCTGCCGTCCAAGACAGCATCGATGAAATGCGTCAACAGGATGCATCAACAAAATAACTCATCGGATACCTGATGATTTCCGAACCATTCGGAGACAACGCCTTCCATCCTAACCAGCGCCAGGCATCTTCGCTA
>WLWI01002459.1_pt1 | contig 15985 bp, 21 predicted proteins | sample 6701501 | NCBI WGS metagenome assembly WLWI01 (sample SAMN12718690, study PRJNA515312) | sponge metagenome | isolation source: marine sponge | host: Mycale hentscheli | place: New Zealand: South Island, Marlborough, Capsize Point | collected 2014-11-01
AGTGTTGTAGTGCGTAGGGCGAAGACGGCTTGTGCTACAGCTTCCAAATTAGGAGGACGGCATCCCAAGGCCCCGTGCAGCCTACTGGTAGAATAAATTAGAAAACTTTAGATGCCGCGTTTAGGCCAATTTTCCCAAAACCGGTCACATTTGTATGTACCATTTTTGTATGTACCATTCACCTGCATTGTGTGTGTGTGTGTGTGTGTGTGTGTAGGAGTGACTGTGTCTGTTAGTCGCACTCAAGCAGCCAGTGAGCCGGTAAGGGGATATTATTCATTGGTGCTGGAGGGACAAAGTACCACGCCCCTTTCATTCCACGCTACCCCACTTGAGGCAAGTACACATGAACTGTATACTTTTGTGAATGTGTCATTTGTCTTTGCTCGCCAGCCTAATGAAACAGGAACAGGAAAGAATATCAAAGAGGATTAAAGTAATTTGAATCGGCTAGAGTAATTTTTCTGTTTCTGTCCATGCACAGGTCCAGACAGCTGTGGAGTCAGTTGAAGGTGTTGGAGCAGTGACGGTGGACACTCTGCAGCTGCTTTCTCACGATGTCCTGGGAGAGTTCTGCCCTGGAAGGTTCTACCAAGTCAGGTTTGAGGATGTCAGTCGAGACCTACCCCTTATGGAAGTCAGGAACTTAAACCTCACTGGAGATCAGATCCAACTCTCCGCCCGTGAGGTATATATGTATGTGTGTGCATATGTATGTATGTATGTATGTATGTTTGTCTGTCGTCTGTTGTCTGTCTGTCTGTGTCTTTCAGTCGTCTGTCTGTCTGTCTGCCGTCTGTCTGCCGTCTGTCTGCCGTCTGTCCGTCGTCTATCTGTCTGTCTGTATTTCTGTCTGTATTTCTGTCTGTATTTACTTAATTCATTTGGATGAAGTGAAATTTTCATTGGATAAATTGAATCTTGCTGGGTATCAGCATGCACATCTTTTTTATCTAGATGCATCGTAATCCCTTCTCTCTATTCTCCTCTCTTCCTCCATTCCTGTCCACTCTATTCCCCTCAGATTGCAGCTGGAGGTCTGTTCCTCAGGCCTATCCCTGGACACATGCTGCAGACACCAGAAGTCACCCCACAGGTGAGCCAGGTCACGAAGCTGTATTTGAAATAAGGTTCTATTACATACAAGAAGCACGTTATGACTTGTGTATGCATTTTATTGACTGACTTGAACTTATTGTTCTGCTGTGTCTGTCTGTCCCAGCTCCATGTACGTGTCCGCGGTCAGCTGGCAGCTTGCAGCGGTGGCCATCCTCTCTATCAGAACGTGCCTTCCTCAGACTTCCGAGACTACTGCGGCTTCAAGTATGGTCCAGCAGCCACTCCAGAGGTGACCTCTGTGAACCCTCAGACGGCCTCCGCTGGTGACGCAGTCACTATCACCGGCACTGGGTTCTCGAGCATGCCTGCCGAGAATTACGTCTTGTTTGACAAGGTTGAGTGTGATGTTACGGCCAGCTCGGAGTCGTCTCTGACGTGTACTCTTGGAAGTAGCTTTGCTGGCTCGAAGACGCTTCACTTGCATGTTCTGTATTCCGGAGAGGCTCGCACTAATGGAGCAACCATCGACTACCTGGTGACTCTGGTGGGCGTGGCTCCGATGAGTGGAAGTGTGGAAGGAGGGACTGAGCTCGTTGTGTCTGGCACTGGATTCTACTTCCCCAATGCCGAGCAGAGGGATACGTCCAGTCCGTTTTTCTTGAGTAGTGGAGGCATAAATGGAGTGGGAGTGGCTCCCTTTGCAGTGCCAGAATCCAGCTGCACCGGAGGATGGAGGAACGAGGTATTACTCGGGGGAAGCCCCTGTCTAATTGTCAGTTCTACCAACAGTAGCGTGACTGTATTAACACCAGCGGAGCCCAACATGGGTACTTCTCACGACGTCCAAGTGACGGTGGTATGCGACAGTGACGCCAGCAAGTCCTCCATGCCTTCTACGCTCAGTGGCGCCTTCACCTACAGCAACCTACTCACGCCTTCTGTAACCATGGTGATGCCCACCACGGGGTCCATAGTCGGGGGAGAGATGGTGACTGTAACTGGTACCGGATTCTCCAGCGTAGCCGCGGAGAACAGGATCCTGGTGAGACTATGGGATACTGTTCAAGTAATGGCATAAGTGATGCTAAAACTTTAATTATGACTCATCAAAGGAAGAAATTTTGTGGAACAAAATGTGGCCCAAATTGTTAACTTTTGAATTTGCTGGGGGCTAATAGAAACCAATCCCCCCTCCGCCGCCCTTTGAATCTAAAATTTTCAGGATATTGATGTGAAAATGCAAGCAAGTTTATTCCATTCAGTTTGACTGATCAGATTTTTCCCTCTACAAGTCACAAAAATCTCATTGCGTTTCATAATGAACTGCATACACACATATTTCATGAGATTGTGAGCTAGTAATTCAAGTGCTAATATACACATGTGTATTATATATATAATATGTAATGTCTTGGCCAACCCAACATTTGCTAGCATTTGATCCACACTATGCATGCTAATTAGAGGATTCCACCCACAACTACTAGACACTGTCCTTGTGAGCTGATGCTATGTTTGTGTGGTGTGAATGCTGCCATTTTAGTTTGGTGAAGAGGAGTGCATAGTGACGACGGCGTCCATGACTGTGTTAGTGTGTACATCTCCTCCGCTCACGGCAGGAACTGTAGCTGTGCGCGTGACGGTTGTAGGGAAGGGACGTGCTAGTAGCAATGTCATGTTCACCTATACTGGACCTGCTGTCTCCACTATATCCCGTTGTACTGGGTGAGTCTTTCAAACAAACAAACAAACAAACAAACAAAAGAACATACACATTCATCACACACATATGCACACTTATTCCTTATTCACGTCCCTACATATGTGTTTGCAGGTCTCTGTTTGGGGGTCAACCCCTGACCATTGGCGGCACTGGGTTCGGCACTGACGTGGAGTCAGTGGGCGTGTCCATTGGAGGTCGTCCATGCAGTGTGAATGCGGTAGAGGACACCAGTATCACATGCCTCACACCTTCAGCCTCTCACACGCATCACGTCAACAACAGCGCGTAAGTAGGAGTAAAAAATGTCCTCGGAGTTTTTAAATTGAATAACAAATGTCGTCTTGTGATATATTTCAGATTTAACGCAGACTATGGGTTGGGCTACAGTTGGAGCCCCACCTCCCTGACGGTGAGAGTGGGTGACACAGTGGAATGGTCCTGGACTGGTTCACAGTTTGTGACGAGGAGGAGTGTGGTACAAGTGAGCGGCCCTGAGGCGACCTTGTACGATGGGAGTGGCTTCAGGTCAGATGCCAGCATTACGGGGTTCTTCAGACACACCTTCTCCAAGGCCGGTGTTTACCACTACATTTCTGGAGGCCACGCTCACCTCGGTAAAAATGTCTACTCATTGCTTTTGTGAATTTTATGATTGCTTTAGTTTGAAAGTATGATTTTGTTTTTCTGCTTCATACTTCATAGAAGTTAAGGGAAGGGGGCGGGGGGAGGGGAGTGGCATAACTGAGCTTTAATGTACACGCATTCTGGTGTGATACAAAGTGCACTCCTCTCTCCTCACAGGACTTAGAGGGACAGTGACAGTACAGGAGCTGGAAGACGTCTCTGCGTCACTGATGATTGGCTTTGGGGTCACCTCTGTGCCACTCCAGCTATCTGCCACGCCCATCACATGCAGTGATACGGGGAATCCCCTTGTGAGCTACACTTACTCTGCCTCCTCCACGCCCATTCTCAGGTCGGTGGGACAAAACCGGGTGGTGCCTGGAGGTGTGATCACGTTGGAATTGGAGGGAATATCTTCATCTCAAGACGACAACCTATTCTCCTTTGGTAACAGCAACATCGGTTGTTCGTCATCTACTCCTGCCTTGCTACCAGCTACGGTTACATCTCCCTCTCTCTCACCTAATACGGGAACGTACGATAACTTCACCGTCCAATGCACAGTACCCACCTCGCTCTCGCCTGGCATCTATCGTCCGATTATGCACGTTGCTGGAAGAGGGTGGGGCCATGCCAGCGTAGACGACACGGCACTCTACGTGCACCCTCGTCTGACAAGCTCTCCGTCTGTCTCAGCTGGGTCGGTGCGCGGAGGTCTCAAGATTCAGGTCCAGACTGCGGGACTGTCTCGATCCCACGTGGCCAGGACTAGAGTAAGCATTGGCAATACTCCGTGCAAGGTGGAGGATATTGACAGCAGCGGCCGGCTGTCCTGTACCACAGGACAGGCTGTGGATGATGGCTATTCCTCCCTGGTCAACACGCAGCAGCCGCTGGCCTACTGGCCTCTGCAGGCAGACTACCGCAACTCAGACACAGGGTTGGTCCAGTCTACTGATCTGTCATCCTTCAGGAGCTTTGGGTCTCTGTCACGCCGTGCAGATGTGAGCGTTCACGGTCGTGTAACCACTCGACAAGCTGGAATATCGGGCAATGACCAGACAGACCAGTCAATCCGGTTTTCTACATCAGCCTTCCTCAGAGCTCCGGTGCTACCTGAGCTTGAGTTGTTTGGCGGGTTTTCAGTGGAGTTTTGGATGAAGGTTCCGGCTCCTTCCCCGCAATACCGTGTGCTATTTAATGCATCCTCCACATGCAGTGGCTCCCCGTGCGGATTTCTAGTCATCCTGAATCCATGCGATGACGTGGAGTTGTGGGTGGGCGGAGTCAGCAGCAATTCCTCGGCAGATTGCCCGCACATCCAGGACTTGGCGTCACAGTGCGGGTCAACATGTGTAGGCATGCATTCGACTAATGTCCCTCAGGCACTACCTGGACAATGGCAGCTGCTGCGAAGTGCTGGCAAGAACCTTTCTAGTTGGACCCACGTGTATATCAACTGGCAGGCAAGCAACTTGGACCCTGAAGGTCCTGCCACAGGTACACTGGTACTTGGAGTCAATGAAGACTTCCTCTCAAGCCAAAATGCAACTTTCTTCCCTGCCGTCGGCAGTCCCACGGAATTGGGTGGCAGTAGTAGCCTACCACTGTGGTCGACGAGTCCCAGAGGTGGCCTGGCCCCGTTCACAGGATATTTGGATGAGGTAGCGTACTATGCCCATCCTCTGGATGCGGAACAGATCAGACGTCATGTGACTTACGGAACAAGTGACCTCCAGCCTGTATGGGTCAGCGTGGGAGGTGTGGACGGCGTAGGAGATGGTTCTCCTCCTGACGTTCAGTTTCCTCCGCCAGCGATGGAGGCTCGGGAGGTAGTGATAGACTGGGAAGCTGCGAGGGATCTAATTCTGTCATATAACAATTCAGTAACTCTAATTCTGCAGTGGACTGGGTGAGTACAGTCACTAAAAATATTTTGAAAACGTGCAATATTTCTCATATTTATTAAATGTAATAAATGTTAGAAAAGGAGTGAAAATCAATGAAAATGCAATTGATAAGTAGAAATTGTAAAAAAATAAATGAATAAATAATAGCTATGATTTGACACTCAAACACCATGTTAAATTTCCTTGTACAATGTCCGAACATTCTTCTGTACAATTCCCTTTTATTTCTAATCTATAAGATATACACATAATGTGTATAATTGGCTTACTGATGTGTGGGTGTTTTGTTGCCAGAGTTCATGGAGTTCGCCAAGTGTCTAGAGAAGTGTTTGCGTCTTGTGATTTGGAATCTGTCCACTCTGTACGTCAGTGGTCTCTCAACGCCAGAGGAGGATTTGTTAGCATTCCCTTGGAGATGGGCACTGTGTATTACTTCATAGACTCTGTGGCTGGAGGCTGCATGCAAGGCAGGAAAATACAAGTAAGGAATGATTGGATACTTCACTTTATATGTACATTCAATTATCTCATTTTCATTTCAGTTCTCAATTTCATTTTTTTTTCAATCATTTGTTCATTCAAATTTGTATTTTTAGTTCATTGATTCATAGTCTGTTCATCTGTAAATCAGTTCTACCATTCATTCATACATTCATAAGTTTATTCCTTGTTCATTCATTCTTCCATTTGTTGTTCCTCCTCAGTCATTGATTTATCCATTGGTTCAGTCCTCATTCATTCGTTCATTTATTCATTCATTCATTCATTTGTTCATTCATTCATTCATTTATTCATTCCAACATTTTCCTCATGTTGTAGATCCAGTCTGGTCGTGTTCATGTTATTGACTGGCGGGTAGGATTTCATGATGACATCACCATACCTGAAGGGGTGGGGCTAGCATTCCGCTGGAGCGGCTCCTACCACAATGTTTTGGAGATGACCACACCCATTGACCCTGAATGCACCTTAGTAAATGACAATGTGGAGGAACTTGGGCAGGTAGGTGACCTATCCTGTCTTTGTTACGTTTCAAGATGATTGACACGTACATGTGTGGGTGTGTGGGCGTGTCCAGGTGCGTCGTGGTTGGCAGAGTGATCCAGTGCTGAGTGGAGAAGTGGTGGTGCGAGGTCTGTCCGTGGGTGAGCACTACTTCACATGTTCCGTGTCGGACCATTGCCAGAGAGGCATGAGGTTCGCTGTCACTGTGGAAGGATCCACCAGTGGCTCCCAGTCAACTCAGCAAGCAATGGCGGTAAGTGAGTGCCAGAGACCTGTTTCAAAAGATTCATTCAAATTGCACCACGCCCCCTCTCCTCCCCCATGCCCCCTCTCCTCCTCCACACCCCCTCTCCTCCCCCATGCCCCCTCTCCTCCCCCATGCCCCCTCTCCTCCTCCACACCCCCTCTCCTCCCCATGCCCTCCTCTTTTCCTCTAGAAATCATAATATTATGTGACATGTTTTAAAACGGTATCTTCATCGTGTAATTCATTACTCAGCTGCACACTTAGCCTCCAGTATGGATTGGGGAGAGGTGCATGCACTAGCCTCCAGTATGGATTGGGGAGAGGTGCATACACTAGCCTCCAGTATGGATTGGGGAGAGGTGCATACACTAGCCTCCAGTACTTGTACGTTAACTTTTATTCTGTTACTCTTGCCAGGCACAGCTTTCTTTTCCACCACAGCTCTAGCTGGGTGTGGTCATGTTAGCTACTCTATACTCTATATGTAATATGTATGTAGAGGGGCGTGGTCCACAGGGTGGAGTGGTTGATCCAGGAGTACCAGGACCTGACAGTGACTGAGGGTGACTCAGTACAGTTCACGTGGGGCGGCTTTCACTCCTTACACCAGGTCAGACCCTGCAATCAGACTCTTAATTAAATTTGATGAACTACAAATTTAACGTTTCAATATGAAGTATAAAGTTCCGTGTATTTTTGGTCACCACACTTTTAGTTGTTACATGCATTATAAAAACAATATATATTATTCTTTGTTTTAGCTAATTACTTGTGCATGCATGCACTAGTGCAGTTGATGTGTGTGTGATAATTTCAAGACTTGACATGTGATTAATGAACACTGCAGGTCACGGAAGACGTGTACGGGAGTTGTGATTCAGAGGCGGACCCACTGCACGTGTGGAGGGACTCCAGTGTGGACCAGACAGTCACCATAGAGCAACTCACACCAGGGAGTTATTATTTCTTGTGCTCTGTAGCTGGACACTGTTCTGCTGGCATGAAGATCAAGGTTTGTGTGTGTGTGTGTGTGTGTGTGTGTGTGTGCAGACAGAGATGTGCGTGTTTGTGTGTGCATGTAATAAAATATTACTCCTATTAAAATGTCATGTAAGTAGCTACTACTTATGTTTTGATCTATTTCTTACCTTTTGAAATGGATAATTCTTTTCATTTGCCCAATTATTGATATCTAAACGAGTCACAGGAAAATGTCTGAAAATATCTTTCTGAATGTTGAATTTGTCTTAACGTCCAGGTGATAGTTGTGCCGCGGGAAGGAGCAGCGTCAGTGGCACGTGCCATCCATGCAGAGTGTGCGGAGAATGTCAGCTGCTCGTTTGCGTACTCGTCTGATTCATCCTTCACTCCTCGGATAATCTCAGTGACTGTGAGTTCTCTAACTGACCCTCTGGCAGCAACCATTTCATTTTCATTAGTACTGTATGTTTGTGACTTATAGCCTTCAGAGGTACAGGTTGGGTCAACGCTGAGTGTCACTGGTCTAGGACTGGTCCCTCCTGGTGCTTCCACCTTGGATGTGCTGATGTGGCTGGGCCACTCCCTCTGTATGTTAACAGGTTTAATGCCTGGACAAGAAGACATTCTGGAGTGCTCCGTGCAGAACTACGAGTCCAATGAATATCCGCTCAATGTCCATGTCTCTGGTAAAGGGTGGACTTCGCCACTTGACACCTCTATCTCAACCCCTCCCACGGTCCGAGTCGTAGCATCAGTGACGGACATCGTGCCTCAAGTTGGAAGTGTTTTGGGAGGAAATGAGATAACCATCACAGGAAGTGGATTCAGTCACATCCTCTCTAGAAACTCGGTACTTCTGGCCGGTGTTCCCTGCCAGGTCTCGTCAGCCACTCCCACTGAACTAAGATGCACGGCTGGGCCACTTGCCACACCCACCACCAACGACGTATTAGCAAGCTTGAACATCTCGATCAACGGTATGGCAGCTGCAGTAAGTGGCAGTGTTCAGTACACATACAGCCACGGTGCCACGCCCACTATTACCAGCCTCAGTTCGACAGAGGTGACCGGAGATGATGTCATTACTATATACGGCAGTTTGTTTACTGCTGCAGCCAGTGTTAGGATCGTGTCTGAGCAATACAGTCCTGGTGACTCAATGGGCTGGGATTGTCCAGTGGCGTCTACCATGACCAATGAGATCACATGTCAAGTTCCCTACCTGGCGGCAGGCAGATATCAAGTCGTGGTGACAGTGAATGACTTGGGCATGGCCAGAGCTGAGCCCAGTGATGCAGCGTTGCTCACATACTCCTTGGAGTTGGACGACTTTTCTCCTGCAGAAGCTGGGAGTGGGGGCGAGGTTCTGCTCACTGTCCGTGGCATGGGTTTTCCAGATAGAAATATCAGTGGCGACAGGAATCGACTGAGCGTGTCAGTGTGTGATGTGCCTTGTGTCGTACTGACGTCCATCTACACGGAGCTACAGTGCCGGCTGGGTCCCAACACACTCCCAACTGTCTCTCCTCGTTCCTGTGGTATCACTGTGGAGAGTGGCTCTGTCTCTGCTACAGCCAATGGCACCTTCACTTTCCTGCAGTCTCTCACTCCAACCCTTTCTTCCATCACTCCTTCTCTGGGGGGTACAGCAGGAGGCACCGTAGTCTCTCTGTCTGGGGCCGGCTTCCTTCCTCCCGGCATGACTACTTCAGCTGGTCTGAGCTCGAATGATCTCGCGGTCACAATAGACGGTGTTGTTTGCGAGTGGGAGGGGCTTGCTGCAGTGACTGACACTGAGATCGGCTGCAGGACTGGGTCTCACAGGACCACTTTGCAAGCAGCTGTCATGGTGGTGGTTCGCGGTAAAGGGGCAGCGACTCCGGTGCCATCAGAAGGCGTGGTCTTCGAGTACATTGACCTATGGTCCAGTCCTTTCACTTGGGGCGGCAGAGACCCTCCTGGGTTGGGTGACTCCGCCTACATCCGACCGGGACAGACGGTGTACCTGGACACAAGTCCTCCGGTACTGAATCTGGTGCTGGTGGAGGGATCATTAGTGTTCTATGACCAGCAGGACCTCCACTTACAGGCCAAGTACATCTTCATCAACAATGGAACCTTTCAGGTCAGATATTTCAGAGTGCTCTAAACAGCAGATGCTTGAGCTAAAGTTTATTATGACCTGTTTTTGTTTTGTTTTGTTTTTTTCTCTTCTCTAGGTCGGTACGGAAGAATTTCCATTCCAGCATAGAGCAACAATCACTCTCCATGGTAACATTTCTGATCCAGAAATACCCATATATGGAGCTAAGGTAAACACTCCACACAGAAAACAACAACAGCAACAACACACAAAACATGCCATATTCATTAAAACACACACATGCACACACACACACACACATGCACACACACACGCATACATGCACACACGTATGCACACACACACACACACATGCACACACACACACACTAAACTGCCACTATGAATTGTTCCCTTTACTATCAGGTGTTGGGGGTGCGGCAAGGTCGACTAGATATGCACGGCCGTCCTCGTCATGTGACCTGGACTAGACTGGCCTCCACTGCCCGTGCTAATAGCTCCAGCCTGGTCTTGCAACAGCCTGTGGACTGGGTACCTGGGGACAGATTGGTGCTGGCACCAACTGGTAAAGATGGCAATGAGACTGAGGTAATGAAAGTCTAATTAGCAATCACTCCGTCATTATGGTGTTTTAATGACATTAATCTCTTCCAGGAAGTGGAAGTTATGAGTATGTCTGCAGACGGAAGAACGGTTGAACTGACGAGGTCCATCAATTACACTCATCATGGCGTCACTGAAACTGTAGAGGATGGGCAGTCCATTGAGATCAGGTGTGGCCAGAAGCTAGATGACTATCTGGAAAGGCTGTTGTAATGTGTGTGTGTGCGTGTGTGTGTGTGTGTGTGTGTGTGTGTGTGTGTGTGTGTGTGTGTGTGTGTGTAACCTAGGGCTGAGGTTGGCCTCCTATCACACAACATAGTGGTCCAGGGTGCTCCACTATCGGACCCCCAGGGAACTCTGGGACCAAATGCGGACCAGTACGGAGCCCAGATATTCATACACAGGATGGGACCTAACGTGGCGCCTGTCAGGCAAGGCTAATTTCCCGTCACAAATACTCCATTTTGTTTCAAGTTTGTTCTGAATATGTTGTGCATGTGTGACACAGATTGGAGCATGTGGAAGTCAGGCAGAGTGGTCAAGCATTCCGCCTAGGCCGGTACTCCATCCACTTCCACCTGACGGGGCAGATGAACGGATCCTATGTGCGCCACTGTTCCATCCACCATTCCTTCAACAGAGCCATCACGGCACACGGAGTGCACCAGCTGCTCATAGAAGGAAACGTGGCCTACGACATCATGGGACACGCCTACTTTGTGGTATGTGCATGTGCTGTAGGAAATAGCCCCAGGCTACATGTCATGCCAGTGGTGCTGAAGCATTTATCCCATTTTTACATTAATACAGTAAATTAATATGACATTTTTTGGTGGGTGTGTCAACAGGAGGATGGTATTGAGACAGAGAACAGGTACCTCTACAACCTAGGAGTCCTGACCAGGGGCTCTTCTAGTCTCCTCAACACTGACCAGATACCTGCCACCTTCTGGATCACCAACCCTCAGAACACTTTCATAGGCAACGCTGCAGCTGCCTCCAGGGCGTATGGATTCTGGTAGGATGATTGGTAGATTTGTACCTCTTAAAGATAAATAAAATTATAAACAACCCAAATTTTTTATTAATAACTCCAGTAATTTATAAGGCAGGGTTTTTAAATTGCTTCGTGGTTTAAGTTAGGAAAAAGATATGTATATTATACATGTACATGTAAATCCTGAACAAAGAAGATTTGATGTCAGTTGAATTTCCCCCTCATTGTAAAGTGTCTTATTATCTATTTGTTGGTTTATATTCATATTGACTATCTTCTGAATGATGGGGTATATTAGGTACGACTTGGACAACCATCCATCAGGAGCGTCCTTCACACGCTCCGTGTGCCCCAACAAGGCACCCTTCGGAGTATTCCGTAACAACACGGCTCACACCTGCAACGAGTTTGGTCTCCGGATATGGGAGCGATACACTCCTTACGTATGTCACCCTGCCCGCCGTTCAGTGAATAAACTCATTTAGAGTGTTCTATTTAACAATTTGTACATAGGTGGATGGGTGCAGAGCCTCGGAAGTGGGCGTGGCCACTTTGAGGGATTTCACGGGCTATGGCAACGGTATTCACGGCGTGGAGCTGTCGGTGGTGGGCCATGTCCGGTTGGCGGACTTCAAGATAGCGGACAATGTGGAGAATGGGATAGAAATACAAGAAACACATGGAGACTGGGGAGGACCCATGATAGTGGTACGTCTAATAGATACTGCTGGTACTGTAATAGTAGTAGTACTACACTGTAATAGTAGTAGTAGTACACTGTAATAGTAGTAGTACTACAAGGCCATAAAAACTGAATATTTAGTCATCTAATGTTGCCGTATCATCTACTACAGGACTCCCTCATCATCTCTCACACCTCTGTAAATACTGGGCATGCTCAAACAGGAGGTGTGAAGACACCTAACACCCCTCGTCTCACTCTCTCCAACGTCACCTTTGCCAATTTCGACTCCGCCTCCACGTCTTGCCTCCTGGCATGTTCGCACTGCAAGCCTCGTCAGGGAGGATTCCAGGTCCATTTCCGCCAAATCAACTTCATAGGAGGCTCAGAGGAGCACAAGACTGCTTTCAAGTGGGAGTTTGAGGTAAAGCTCAGAAACTAGTGATTTGGTACATATGAGTATTAAATCAAATACAGACATAAACATCATGTACCAGTATGCTTTTTTTAATTTTTTAATTTTTTTTTTAGTGTTTTGTTCAATAGCACGCCCCGAGAGGTCTTCCTCAGTTGAAAAATAACATAAAATAAAAGCAAACACAAGCACAACAACAAAACCACTAAACAACAACTGAGGGTGACCTCGCAAACAATACTTGCAGAGCCAGTATTAAGTATAGATATCGTAATTGTAATTCTATTGAGTGGATCATTGAGTGGACCAAGGTGTTCAGTTAGCTATATGTTCACTGATTGTTTAGGTGCTGTATGTTGATTTGGATGGGACGCTCACTGGCCTCCCAGGTGGGGGGCTGGTGATGCCGGATAGCCCCCTGGTGCCCCCTCAACACTGCACCCGATCAGTGCCAGCCCTCAGCGGCACCTCGTCCTCCCACAACGGCACAGTCTGTGACTCCAACACGTACTTCCTCAGAGTGGCATGGAACGAGGCTGAGCCACATGTAAGAACAGACCATCTCTTCACCAATATATGTACAGCCCATGCATGGTTGTATGCAGAGTTAGCCGTACCATTTCTATTTACAAACATTGTAACACAAGACTATATATCATTGTGACAATAACAGTTTTAAAAGTCAATTATTTATATTAACCATAATATGTATATTGGTTGTTAAAACGGAGAAAAACTGCTATTATTATTATTATTATCATTTCAGCCGAGAATGACTGAATCGTTCATTGATAGTATTGTTATAGATCCACTGAATATGCTATCTTCATGTTGTCTGTTGGTGTGGTTCAGGTGACGTTACTAGGGGTGGCAGTTAATGTATCAAACGAGTTTGGCATGACAACAGTGCCATGGCAACACTACCGCCTGACCCACTTGGATGGTTACATGATGACGGTGCCCCAGGGCTATCGCCACAACGTCGTCTGGGACCTTCCTGCCACTGCAGAGTGAGTATAATACTAACTTGTAGAGATATAAATTGTACTTGGCCTTGCCCATGATTGATGCTAAATTACGGAGTTCCGATGCTTGTGTTAAATTTGAGTCTATCGTTGACATTATATATGATATAATTTTATCAACAATGTTGGCAATGATATTGGTAGTTTCTAGGTAAGGCCACACAGCAGCTGGACTCTGGTTGTAGCCTACAAGAGCTGTTAAAAAGAAAATCTAATTTCACATTACTATAATTTCAGATTCATTGCTTGTGTGTTTTGATATTTCTGTGCATGTATTATGTGTTCGTAGAGTGGACACATCGTCCTATAGTGCTGGTGTGTACGGAGTCCAGCCTCACAGCACTCTGTGGATCACTCACTCCTTTGTCATGCTACCTGATCACGTCAACGTGGGCGGCAACATCGCCAATACCAACCACGGTGAAGACCCTTTACCACAAGATGAGAACTTGTGAGGACTTAATTCTGCTTTTTTTTCCTTTTAAGTTTGATATTTACTGCTTGCTTGTTTTTTGTTTTTGTTTAGTTCTTGGTCAATAAACAACGAGACAGCGGTGGTAACGTATCTGATTTCTGGAGTCAACCTCACCGGACCAGACAACAACATCACATACAACTACAGATACGAACCTTGCCCCGTGACCGGGTGTCCTCCACCTGCCATTGACTACGGACCCTACGAGGCCAGGTGTGAAATATCACACGCTCTCTTATACATACATATCTACACATGCGTATAAGCTAGCTAACTGACACACTGTACACACGTTGAGTGAGCATGTTCAGTAACATGCACATGTAACTGCATGTAGGTGGATGCACTGCATATTAATGTACACATGTAGGGCTTCATGTTTAATATTTCATAATAGGTGAAATTTTCAGTATTCAATGCATAATAGTAGGACACACAAATTGCCCTTTTAAAAATGTATGGGAAAAATCGCTGTTCAATTGAAATCGCAAGGGGAAAGTGAAATAGCATTGATAACCTTGTGAAATAGAATGGTAGCTAGGTGAAATAGTATGGGTAAGTGTGCATGCATGCAGAGATAGTGAGTGAATGATACAGTGTACGTAGCTACAGTGCAAATGATTAAAAACAAAAGCTTGCCTTCTGTTAGCAAGTGATAGCACGGGCATGTTATATTACTCATACTTATTTATAAACTTTGTTGACTTTTAAATGGCAGCAGTTTGTGCCTTCCTTCCAACCCCTGTCATTAATGAGGTATGTGTGTGTTGCTAGGCAGCGGAGATGGAGTGAGCCAGACTCGTGGCCGAAGGGTCGGCTGCCAGTGGAGGGAGAGGAGGTCACCATATCGTCCAGGTGGAGGATGCTGGTAGACATTACTCCGCCCCCTCTTGCCTCCGTCTTTGTGTTTGGGGAACTCAAGTTTGAAGATAGCCAGGACTATAACTTCACTGCAAACCTGGTATGATAGATGGTGGTAGATTAGCTGTTAAATGATTCCTCCATTTCTCAAACATTGTACAAGTTAGTGCTTGATCAGTATATATTATCTTTTATTTATTAAGCAAACTTTTTGTTATTTGTATTATTTTATAAAAAGAACTTCATAGTTGATAAAATTCACACACTCGTTCATCTTTCACGGTTACTTTCTGTTATTTTGCCTTTAGATTCTGATTCAAGGACCCAATTCTCGCATGATAGTGGGTACCGAGAGTTCACCCTTTACCCACCAGCTTCGTCTGACTCTGACAGGCAGGAGGAGGGACACACCTCTGGTGCTGGCCAGGAGACTCATTCTGGGGTCAAAGGCCATTGGAGTGTTTGGAAATGTAAGAGCAATATTACTTTAACTGATTAAATGTATCAATAATGCAACACCACAGTGTAACCAAGGCAACCAAGGCCTGGCTCACTGCATGTGTCCATAATGCAACATCAGTGTAACCAAGGCAACCAAGCCTGGCTCACTGCATGTGATATCCATAATGCGACATCACAGTGTAACCAAGGCAACCAAGGCCTTGGCTCACTGCATGTGATATCCATAATGCAACATCACAGTGTAACCAAGGCAACCAAGGCCTGGCTCACTGCATGTGATATCCATAATGCAACATCACAGTGTAACCAAGGCAACCAAGGCCTGGCTCACTGCATGTGATATCTATAATGCAACATCACAGTGTAACCAAGGCAACCAAGGCCTGGCTCACTGATGTGATATCCATAATGCAACATCACAGTGTAACCAAGGCAACCAAGGCCTGGCTCACTGCATGTGATATCCATAATGCAACATCACAGTGTAACCAAGGCAACCAAGGCCTGGCTCACTGATGTGATATCAATAATGCAACATCACAGTGTAACCAAGGCAACCAAGGTCTGGCTCACTGCATGTGATATCCATAATGCAACATCACAGTGTAACCAAGGCAACCAAGGCCTGGCTCACTGATGTGATATCAATAATGCAACATCACAGTGTAACCAAGGCAACCAAGGCCTGGCTCACTGCATGTGATATCCATAATGCAACATCACAGTGTAACCAAGGCAACCAAGGCCTGGCTCACTGATGTGATATCAATAATGCAACATCACAGTGTAACCAAGGCAACCAAGGTCTGGCT
>WLWI01002461.1_pt1 | contig 15965 bp, 8 predicted proteins | sample 6701501 | NCBI WGS metagenome assembly WLWI01 (sample SAMN12718690, study PRJNA515312) | sponge metagenome | isolation source: marine sponge | host: Mycale hentscheli | place: New Zealand: South Island, Marlborough, Capsize Point | collected 2014-11-01
CCAAAAAAAAAACAATAAAAAAAAAAAAAAATTAATTTAAAAAAAAAAGAAAAAAAAATATAAAAAAAAAACAAAAACAAAAAAAAAAAAAAAAAAAAAAAAAAAAAAAAAAAGTGCTGTAAGTTAAGTGATGATATCAAACTTATACAGTGCGTAGCAGACACTACTACATTGACAATACTATATCCACCACTTTTATCGGGGAAAATAACAAATAAACACAGAAACCGTACCATACCGGTAGCTCTACACCGTGGCAATACATTACCACTAAATAATACCAAAACTCTTACCAACTCACAACAACCTTACGACAACCCAGGGCTGGTTTCATTTTCCAATGACATAATACAAAGGAAACAGTAACACACACGAGCACACGTGTACACGCTCAATCCCAAAAACAACAACACCCACCTGCTAGTGTGGATTGCCTAAAGGCAAGATGAGCCGGTCAGGTACACACGCACACACACACACACTCAGACGTGAGGCAATGGTGGGCATCAAAGGGACCCTCATTTATACTCCAAAAGGAAACTTACTCCCTAGAGTTTAAAGACCATCAATCGTCTTGTCATCTCTCATCGATGTACACGGACGACAGCAGAGGCACGCGTCCCACAGATGTACGCACACGTCCCACAGATGTACGCACGCGTGCTCAAAATGAATACCATTTCTAAGCTGATTTAGTCTATTAGAAAGTGGAAAGACAGTAGCAAGCATACCGTCTTCCATACCATACAACAGAAAATTCACAGCTATGTAGGCAAAGAGTGTTTGGAATTACACATAGTCTAGAGCTATATCTTTCATTAAGACTGGCCTTGTACTGAATATTGTCTGATTCACACATAACCTTTATATTAAAAAAAAAAAAGTCCACACTCTGTCCTTTCATAATGCCCTGTTTCACTCAGTCATTTAAATGAGCTAATCAGTATGATTTTGCAGGAATGGCAAATTTGTATACTTCGGGTAAAGGATAAAGGAGTTGCGAAATAAAAGTACGTTGATTGTGTTAGATAAGCAACACATACATACATACACGCTTTGTTAGTGATGGTGCATACTGAATGAATGACATTAGGGCAATTTTTTAATTTTTTTCCTATACGCTATGGTTATTAAGACAAACTCAATTGTTGAAACGGATGAACACGTTTTTTAATTTTGTTTTGGTATCAGCAAGCGATCCATTGCCATAATTAATTCCTAAAATCATAATATAAATGTTGGCTTTGATGTGGCCGAGATAAACACCTTGATGATTAGGAAACAACTCCACTGCACATGCTCAGATAACAACTACAATGTGAGGAATTAAACCATCTGATAAGTTTGAAAACGAGAATTTTGACCTATGCAGCAAAATGCGTGTAATCAAAAATTTCAATGCTTGCAAAGGTCAAGTACACATGTGATCTGAAAAAAAATTAAAATTTTTTTAATTTTTTAAAATTAAAATTTAAAAAAAATTAAAATTTTTTTAAGCAAGATAAAAGGCATTTATATGTTCGCTATTTAGAAAGACAGCACGTGAAGTAGTCGGTTCACGCTCATTACCACGCCCAGTGACAGCCTCTATATCTCGACATTCCTGCATGACTCGGTATGCAGCAATGCAAGGTGATCAATTATAAACTCTGAGGCCTTCTATTTCAACTTGTCACTTTGAACTTATATAAGACACTCTGACAGAGCCAAAGAAAAAGAAAGCACAAACTGCCGTAACATGCAGCTAGGTCTGGTTAGTTTTGTAATCAGAGTAACAGAAATTGGCACATTGTTGATGTTCTGAAGCTTTGTAAGGACTTATAACTAATGGATGCAGAGAGAATTGGGATATTAGAATATTAAAACTTATCACCATGTTGATGGTTTTTACATGCATATAATATAAAGAAGCACCAAAGTGTGAACCTTTAGGTGCTACTATATGCTAGCTAATACAAAATCATCTCGAACCAAAAGAATAATTTATTTGGTTCTTCCTAATCAGGAATCAATATAGCTCAAGTAATACAATAGATGTAAATGTTGTCTTCATAAGAAAAGAAGCTAAGCATGAAAGAGACACTCACTGGTATATAGTTTCAACACCCAACTCGAATTCCAGCATTAGGTCCGTTTCAGAAACCCCAGCGAGAAAAGAAATATTAAAACCCTAATTACCGTATGCATAATTAAAACTTCTCTACTAGCCCTGCAAGAGTATGGATGATCACCAGTTAACATGGCCTGTAATTGGGACATTAAAATCACAACAAGCTGCTCCTCACAAATATGAGAAAGTGATTCTGCAAAAGACTGTGTTTATCCAACCACGAGAAGGAATTCAAAGTATTGAATTACCGTATCAATTGCTTACGATGATACGCAAAACTTTAAATTTTTATAGACGTTCCATATGCACATACATCTATAAAGTCATTTCAATGATACGTTTATATCACATGCATATTCCTGTAATATTCAATTACGTAAATGGACAAGATCTCTTTCATTAAGCTTCGTAATACACACAAATGAAGCACCAAAGAAACCCCAGAGTTATTTTGATCCTTACCGGACAAATACCAAGTCCTTACACACGCACGCACACACTCATAATACAACAATAAGTGATACCTTCAAGAGGTTTCATCTCGGACATGTTTTTGAACTGTAGCAGTGACCCCAAGTCGCATAGCAGATGTCACACTCGACATTTACCAAACGAGTCCCGTCAAAAATGAGTCTCAAAAGTTTCACAGAAACACAGAGAACTAATGCAACCAGACAGAGATTGGACGATAAACACGTAACAAAGTATATTTGGGACTCTAGTTCACCAATGCACACACACGCACGTTCAGAGACGCCGCAAAACCCAATGTTGATTGTTTTATGTGCCTCGAGTAAGGAAGACGGAGAGGTGCGATAAGGTGACAAACTTACTACTCTTTATCGCGCCTTAAGTGAAAACACTGACCGTAATCTACACCGGGGAACATTGCTTAGTAAACGACGCTTCAACAAATTATATGACCTCCAATACCGAATGAGTAAGAACTGCAGAAGTTTAGGAATTTAATAATAAGCAGTTGTTCTCAGTGTTAGATGCCAATATGCATATGTTTCATTAAAACTTAACCCGATGTTTTGACCTCATTGACTCCTAAAGAATTCGGCAAGAAGTCAAAATGTGGGGAGTTTTAATTAAACATACTTTGGCTGTTAAAAACTGAAAAAATTCAGCCGAGAATGACTGAATGAAAGTTGAGAAGTAGCAGAGCAATGCAATATTTCAAAAGAATAAGGAAACCACTTTCAAAGTTTATGAGCCGGTAAAGGGATAAGTAAATCGTGCACATCTAATGATGTCCCGATGAAATGCCAGACTATATTGCAAGTCAATTCTTTCAAAAACATCATAAAAAATAAAAATAAGTAATTTTATCATGAAATTTGCTTTAGAGTTCCACACACAATTCTGTATGTGCTTATACAATATTTATAAAAAACAAAAAAACAAAAACAAGTTTGTCAGAATGACAAATTTAGCTTTTGAATCACATATGTAAACACAAGCATTCTAAACAAAAAAAAATGTTTTTTTCCTAAAATCCCTCATCAACTTGTACTTTTTCCCCAAGGGCAAATTTCACAGAATTGAAGTGCTCAAGGCTACAAGGCTATCACATTTCAAAGGCTATAAAAGCTTACCTCTAGACCACCTCAAAGCTCAACCTTATTGGGTGGGAGAGAGAGAGGGAGGGAAATGACTTTGAAAAGAAAAAGTTGAAAGTCTCAATTCACACAGAAGAAAGTATTGCCTTCAGCGATAGAGATGCCAAGAGAATGGATGTAAACAATTTGTCATCTGCAGAACACATTTCATTTATTCAAATACATGTAAAGAGAGTAACAGCTCAAAAACCCGTATACACACACTCACTACTGACCCAGTCATCCTTAGCTTACACAACTCTATTTTAAATATTCTAGGAACATGGCTAAAAATGGCCGTGTTTGAACAGGGGAAGATAGCATCTGTATATCGATAATTCGATTTTGGGTGTTAGGGAGATTCAGAAACGATTCAATGGTAATTTATCGGCAACTCGAAGGGAGCTGTTACCTCTACCCACGTACCCGACAAAATAAAATATAGAAATTAAAGCAGTTAAAATAATTGAGCGTGAGGGATGGAGTGTGAATATAACACAGTAGAGAAGAGGGAGGGAGGGATTAGTAGGTCATAGTTATGATGGGCAAAACAAAACTATGACAGGAGTGCGCGGAATCCTGTGTCAACATCGTGCCCCAACTCACACCTCCTCTACCAACACATTATAACAACTTGTTATCATTAGAAGGATCATGTCCCAGAGCTGCTGTACGCAGGACGACAGAGGGAGGAGAAGAATTCCAAGATGCCCTCTCTCACTCAGTGACCATCTGCTTATCTATCTAGGAAAACAAGTCTTGCCAAACGCTTCGTGCCATTTTCCTTTAATAGGATCAAGTGGGAACAATGAGCCAATCGATAAAAATGAGAGAATTTCAGAATCAATAATATAATAATAATAATAATAATAAAAATTTACAAAAATGTGACCTAAGCCTCCCTCTCTCTCCCAAGTAAATATACACTTTGTACTTTTTCTTTTTTTGGATGCATCTCGAGCAAGTTCTAGTGACGAATAAGTTGTCAAGAAATGATCAGACGTTTACGTCATGTATTATAGTAATTAATAACCAAACATTAGTATCTTGAAACCAGAAGCCACATACATTCGAACCTCTCTTATCTGGACAGTGTGGGGCCAAGGGGTGTCCGTAACTCAGAAATACGCATTCAAATATCATTCACTGTAGCTTAAGAACTGTCCAGAGTCTAACCTCACTAACTTTCCTTTCTTAATTTCCGCTATCATTATCTCAAGCTTTCTTGCTAGAGTTAAAATACTATGCTTGCGTTTAAGTGCCGCAACCTTGCTTTCATGCCCTCTAGTCGTTAAAAACTAGTGGGCCCACTGAACTACGTAGCTAGCAGTGATACTGCCTGTCAACGAGTTCTATGAAGAACAAGCAGTAGATGCACTAACTGCCTCTTGATTTCCACGTTCTATCTCTTCAACACCGCAATCAAATTCTCAAAGTAACTCATGAAAAATTGTACACAGTTTTATTCATTGATTTCTTGGATTGATAGTTCATTACCTGTCAGTCACTGGTGTCTGGTAGACAGAGGTGTCTGGTAGACAGAGGTGTCCGTAACTTAGAAGAACGGATAAGAGAGGTTCGAGTGTAGTTGAAACAGCTGGTACGAAATCACAACAATAAGGCAGGAGAAATAATTCATAGAGCAGTTCTCTCACCTGAAAGTTCCAAGGACATCTGTGCTTACACAAGTACGAAGAGAAGCTTGTTTTGCTTTTTTTTACAAGAATGGAATTTTTGGGAGGGGAGATTTACTTTCAATCAAATTGTTGTGTGGTACATATAATACTTACGTACGTACGAACGCACAGACATATATTCCTATATTCACACGAATGTCAAAAATTCAGGAGAGAGGGAGGGAGACCAGCCACAAAAAAGTTTCAAGAATAAACTGCTCTCTCGCTCACTCAATTCCGTTCTCCCCTCCTCCCACCCTCCTTAGAGTACATACACACACGTACACACAATGTCTACATTGTACATGCACTCACACCAGCGCTATCACGCACAGACACCACACAATCACTACCCGTCTGCAAGAATGGCAACTTACAAACTGTGAGACAATAAATCAAATAAAGAAATTGCCGACACGGCAAATACACAGTCACTTGGCCCAACTCATAAAATGGAGTATTCAATATTATAGCAATATCAAATATACGACACATGGAACAAGCTCTAGGAGGACCGTATCGCCTAGGCATCGCCGAAATAATTCAAAGATCAAAAGAACCAGTATTAATAGCGTGACTATCTATTAACACTTCCCAAGAGTGAGGCCTAAACATCCAAAACATACAACTTCTACTTGGACCCGCATCCCAGGGGCACAATTACACCATAGTGAGAGATAGTCACAGCAACTCCAAGCTAGTTTCAAGAAGGAGTATGCTTTGATCAGATTCGCTGACATTTTAAATCCTTCGGGGAGAACAATAAAAGGCACCAAATCACAATATCTCCTGCCTGCTCACCAAACTAGTTACATAATCTATTGTGCCGTTGGACAACGTTCGCAAGAGTGCCCACTGACTACTGACTGGATCTTGTTGTTGGCAGTAGGAATGCATGCTGTCTTGCTGGTTGCTGTTCTTTTTGTTAAGACAACTTCTGGCTGTTGTTTTATTGTTTAGAAACTTCATGTTATCCAGTGAAGGTACCTGTTGGACGCTAAGTAAAATAACTGCTTTGAATATTAGCTTCAATACTTGAACTGAATGGACGAGTTTACAATACTATGCAAGATAGAGACCTGACCACATAAGGGAAAAATTTCCAGAAAGTTAACTATAGAGGGAAGGTAGAGCATGAAGGCTGCACCAGCTTGAACTCCATGGCTACCTTCTTATCACATATACACTTCTATCCAAAAGAATGCTTTGCCACTGTAAAGTAAAGGGTCTTCAAACCGATATTTATCGTAACAAATTAAGAATTAGAAACACAATTATCTTGCAAACGTCTCACACAATTACAAGCGACAGTAATTTAATCACAACCGCCTTGCATCGCTAAGGAGTTATGGCTACAGAGGAAATCTCGATAAAACCAACACACACGCATACTACACTCAAAACAACAACAGCCCCATCCTCAGAATCAATAGATAGAACTAACCACCGGTAAAGGTAAAAAAATTCAGATCCCTGAAAGTTGTTAAATATTTGTTACTAGGGGAAGTGAAAGGAACTACTAATGGTCAACAGGTTGAGCTGCTAATTACTCCTAAGCAGCTGGCAGTGAAGTGTGAATTAGGTTTAATCAAGTGGGATTGGCCAAGTGCCAACACAAACTCTTGGGAGAGGTCCACACCAAAAATCGGTTTAACTTAAGTTAACCCACTCCTGGTTTTATCAAGAGCGACTGAACTGGATAGAATAAAAAAATTACAAAGTTTTTTACCCCACTAATTTTATATGAGCACACTGATGGGCAGATATGTTTTTGACAAATACTTGAATCTAAGAAAATGGCTAGGTAACCTTATAAATGAGCTAGGAACACTGCAATCCCTGCAGGATCAAAGCCTGAAGGGCCTTTGATGAAGCCTTAGGAAAAGGCCAGTTTTCAATTGCACAGTTAGCATATTCCATTCAATAGCTAGTCTAGAAGGTCACCTTACAGCATAGCCAGAACACTTAACCATACCAGTACCCAGAAGTAACAAGAGGGGGAAAAAAAAAGAAAAGAAAAAAGAAAAAAAAAAGAAGATAATTCAGAATGCAGTAACTTATATAATTGTACTTCAGATGGATAAGCAGTGGGTTAGTTCTCCTCAGCTAGTTAACTTGTTCCGTCTAGCAAAAATATTGTATAATAAACTCCAGCTAAAACACTAGTTAGGAACCAGCATAATCCTGTGACAATCAGAGTCGCAAATTACGTGCCCCAAAAGAAGAAATTATTCAATGACTCGGTGATGTTAAAAAATGTGTAAGGATACCCTAATTATTATATTCACTACAATAGCTTGCTATTCAAAATTTACTGAGGGATTCAGAGAAGTACATAGCTGGGGAAAAAAAATCTTTTGTGCCAGGAAACCTTATATCTAATGCAAGCTATAAATAAAGCTATTCAAATCATTCTGTTCAGAATAACAACATCAGGGCTACATTGGGAAAAAGACTGACCTTGTCGTAATTGCTAGCAAGAATAAGCTATACAGCTTCAACCACAAAGTCGAAGTAACTCACTTACCAGTAATCCTATTATTGAATGGAACTTCTTATTCTCCTGCAATAGAACTATAGTCTTGTTCACAATAAATTGCTACAACAATAAATGTAGCACTTTTCTTTCTTTACAGCCGGAGCTCAGGACGGACCGAGCTACGTCGTAGTAGCGAGAAAACGACGGCAGCAAACACTCTCCCCAGCCAATGCAAGGCGAGCTAATAATTGCCGCTGATAAACAGGATAAGAAAAAGGCGCCCCATTTGCGCATTCCCCTTCCTGCGGTTTAGTTCCGTTCCTAAATGTATGTATTGGAATGAAAGTTTCGCATTGTAAACGTCATGAGTTGCACGTGACCTTATATGGCAAACCGATCAGCTACGAGAGAGAGTCGTCAAAAAAGGTAACACTGGGGCATGCGCACTAACTGAATAGGGTTGTCCTTCTGTGGAAAACAGATCAGCGGGTGTTTAGGTGGCCACCATTTTGTGTTGTTTGGCTGAGATTTTGCGCTTCTCTACTTGTGTGGTGGGCAATCTCCCGGCTTAGAAACCGAGTAAGAAGATGACGGGACGACAGCCGGCTGCCGTGATTGACAATGGAACTGGGTGAGTGTAACTTGAGGACATACAGTTGGTGCAGTCTTGTGGGTCAAGCCAAGTATACGGGGACGGGTCTAGAGTTTACTCTACGGGCATATAGCTAGCACTCTTTATCTGTATGATATACATAAGCTAGAGAGTGTATGAACTCCCGAAAACTTGAATACTAACCTAGAAACATGAATTCTGTGACACACAGTACCTTAGATTAGGAGGACTTCTTTATTGTCACTTTATGTTTTAGGTACACTAAGATCGGATATGCTGGGAATACGGAGCCACAGTTCATCTTTCCATCAGGTATGTGCGTGCTCATTGTAGGTACAAGTATAGTTAATTTAGGGGAAAGGTTAGTGTAAATGTACGTACGAGCAGACAAAGTTATCCAAGAAATATTGATGAACTCTTGCCAAGCTTGAGCTGTAATAGGCGTTTGCAATATTTCATTCACATGAACAAGGAGTTGTGACCATATTGTTCGAGTTCTCGCTAACTACTCTTTGGTTGGTACCTCTGCCATGACCTATTATAAAATGAAAAGTGAAAATGGTATGGATAATTGTAAATTTCCTTCATTTTGATATCTAACACATGAAATAATACTCAAGAATAAAAGCGTTTCATCAAGAAAACCAAATTGTGGTTAGTGTGCCTGAGACCCTTAATGAAACCACAGTCCCAGTAAGGTTCAAAGCAACTGAAGACAAGTTTTGCCAGTTTTTTAATACCATTGGCAATCACTACTGAGATTGTAAGGCAAGGACATTGTCATGAAGTTAATGAGTGTATTACCCTTTATTGAGTTCACCGAATGTGCATCTGGGAAGGTATACTTCATTTCTTTTTGTTTAACATTGAAACTGTGAAACCTCAGAAAGCACTGGCACAAGTTTACTGCCACTATTCATGGTGGGTTACAGCCATGTAAAGGCTGGAAGAGGTTTGTTTATACTTACACATAGCTTGCCAAGGCCAGGAGATGTGTCAATACCATATATGGTAGGGAAGGCAATGATAGAGTTTGGTGGGAACAAGTGTGGTTATTGTGCCGGTAATTGTTGAGTGCTCCTACCAGTCATCAACATAGGGAAGGAAAGCGTTACTATTTGTGTAACTCAGTCAGTTTTCTATTCACAGCACACATTCTATTGCTAGATAGTTATTTTTCCTTAAAAAGAATAGGTGGATTGCTATGTTGAGTAACTTTCTTCACAAACTTTAAAATAAGCCTCTTGGTTATATTTTTGAATATATTTGAGAGGTATGCCTAGCGAGTGACATTATTGGCTTGATTGACTGAGACTCATGTAAACTACAGGCCAGCATGGTGTTGGTAGAGCATTGATTAACATTGCTATATAATGGCATAGAGTGTAGTGTACCATGTAATATGGTAATGTTTCTTCTTTAAGTGGAACAAAAAGTGTTGATTGAAGGTTACTTATGTTTTTGTTTTTATTTTTTTATTTTTTGTTGTTTTTGTTGTTTTCAGCCATTGCAATCAAGGAGTCTGCACATGTGGGAGACACTAATGCGAGAAGAGTAGCCAAAGGCATTGATGACTTGGGTAAGACGTGGTGTGTGTGTATGCGTGTGCATTAGCTATAACAGAACGATGTGTGTTTTAATTAATGTTGCTATTACTGAGTGAGTGTCAGTTATTCAAAGTGGTAATTTGGGAGAAATGTACGTTGTTTAGAGACTTAATAACTTAGATGGTTAACACTTCCATTAGTGGAACTAACTGAAGTCCAAGAAAGGTAATGGTGTAGTAGACCTTTTAAAGTGGTTAAATGTCTTAAGGCTTGCTCAAGAGTCTGGCAATGAGAGGTCCACGTGTATGTACGTCCTCCAGAGGATCTTTATAGCTGTGCAGTGAGAGAATGCCATGGCTATCATGGGCTGCACCAACTAAATGTTTTGTTTTATTACATCATAGTTATTAGTAACATTTGGACTTATTGATTTCTACTGTGACTGAGTCACAATGTAACAGTTATATATATATATATATATATATATATATTAATATTATTATAACATTAGCTTTATAGTCCAAGGTTTTATTTTATTTATTTATTTTTTTAACTACATTTTTTAAACTACTTTTTTTGTTGTTGTTGTTTTGTTTTGTTTTTTCCCTTCCCTTTTCTCTCCTATTAACTTCTGGGCACTATGTGTGTGTGTGTGTGTGTGTGTTCATACATTGTTGGTCCCACATTGGTAGTAGTAGAGTTGTTTGTAAGAGGAAGAGCCATCTGTGTTTTCTTCCTTCAATGAAAACTGGTTCCCATCCACCAGTACACACACACACACACACACACACACACACACACACAAATACAAGCACACACAAATACAAGCACAGTGTTTTGAAAACGTTTCTCTTACCTTCTAGCATGGAATTCAAGTTTTCAATCAATATAGAATCTTAATTTCCTTAAAAATAGAGTTACACACAACCTTATCGGTATTTCCTTTTTTTTTTAGTTCCATAAATCAAATTATCCGAAATAAACTTGAGGTTTTAGAAATTCTCAATAAGGAGGACATAGTTAGTAGACTGTGTTTTGACGTAATAAAAGTATAATACAGTGAACACAGTGGTATACACTTGGACTCAGAAAGTGTGAAGTACAATGGCGTAAAATTGAGAAGATTTTCCTTGACAAAATATCGCCTTAAGCCACATCCTGTTTACTCTAATGCATTTCCTATGTGGCAAACAGTATTAGGCCCTGTTCAGTGCATAGTAATACTGAAGTGCTCATTTAGCTGTCTTCCTGGCGCACTATCAATACTTTCTTTTCGAATGCGTAAGTATGTATGTATGTGACTGTTTTCTGTGAATAAATGTATTTCCAACAGTGCCGGCAAGCACTGACCAAGTGTTGCTAGTGTGTTGAAGAATTGTCAAGTCTCCCCCTATCTTTGGCATTGTCAAAAGACTTATCCTACATATACCTTCATAGCATCACTGGCTAATAATTCTATTTTTTAATACTCCAAAACCATTATTAATTTAGTATAGAGGTCTTTATTGAATGGTTGAATTGCTAAGCTTTTTCTCTTTGTCTAGCAAATGTATATGTATTGTTTTGATTGTTGTTGCTTAGTGTCTGGGTGTGTTTATTGTACATATGTGTGCATTATCCTTTTTAGGCATATTTTGTGCTATTACTTGGTACACATATTTTACACCTTTGAAAGGCGGTCTTACATGGTGTCGTAGGTTTCTCTACATTCCATGTATCCAGATATTTCTTAGTTCATACTTGGGCTGTTTTCTCACGCTATCAAAGGTCCACTTATTGCAGAGGCTCCAGCATTCATTAACTGCGTAGCGTGTTGTTTAGCAAGCTTTTACAGAAGCACTAGCAAGTTCTAAAAGTGATTGAAGTTGACCTGCACTGTTTGAAGTGGCTGGGTTTAGGAATTGTGAGCCCTGTGTGGAGTGAGAAGAAGATTAAAGGAACAAAAGCATATTAAAGGACACAATGAATGTGTCTAAACAATCTTCAGCTCAGTTCCAATCATTTTCTTTGAAGTTTCTGACGAGTGAATTCTTGTATTGTTATACTATTGGTACCAAATTTGCTTCTTTGTCCACTAGTTGAGGCAGTTAAATTAAAACTGGAGTAGTAAGTTTGAGTTTATATCGAATTCAGGATAACAAATACGTATTTTATTTTTATTTTTTTATTTTTTCATTATTGTTTTGTTATTATTGTCATTATCATCATTATTAGTATTGTTTCCATCTTTTCCTTTGAAATACCAATTGATTCATATGACTGTCTTAGATTTCTACATTGGCGATGAGGCAGATAAGGTTGGCTATGCCTGCAAGTATCCCATTCGTCACGGCGTGGTGGAAGACTGGGACCTCATGGAGAGGTTCTGGGAGCAGTGCATCTTCAAATACCTGAGGGCGGAGCCTGAGGACCACTACTTCCTGCTGACAGAGCCTCCTCTCAACACTCCTGAGAACAGAGAATACACTGCCGAGATCATGTTCGAGACTTTCAATGTTCCAGGACTTTACATCGCTGTGCAGGTGAGCTATTTCTCTGTATATTTGTTTTTATTCATTTGCATCTTTATTTTTTAAGTGTGTTCATTCATGCATTGATTTTTACATTCATTCTTACTTTCATACATTCATTCATAGATTCATTCGTGCTTTCATGGATGAGACCAGTGGTATAGGCTGGCATAATCAGTTAAATTAATGTTGTCATGATAGCGTTGTGTTTGTGGAGAGGGGGGAATGTCAAACTGTAGAATTAGTGGTTGAGCTTAAGAATGTGACACGTTGACTTTCCCTTTTCAGTTCCAAAACACCAACGTATCCCCAACTTCATTCTGCCCATGTCATTAGTTGCATCGTGGATGCAGTATTTGAGCTTCCTTCTGTATCTGTACCAGATAAGCCATCTGTATAAAGTGGTGGGCCATGTAACTGTGGTAGTGTCATATTAGTAGTGATTTAGAAACAGCTGTTGGAGTTGTGTTGTTGGTGCTGCTGGTAGAGCTAGTTCACATGCTCTAACCCTTACTTGCCATTTTTATCTGTGCTGCAACATTTCTATTTTTATTTATTTATTTTGTGATACGAACTTCTTTTTTTTTCTTTTTTCTTTTTTTTTCTTTTTCTTGTTTTTCTTTTTCTTTTTCTTTTCTTTTTTTTCTTTTTTTTTTTCCCCTAGAAAATTTGCCTTGGTAGTATTATGTGAAGTGTTCCTACAGTGCTTTAGTTTGTTTTGTTTGTTTGTTTTCCTTTAATTTTTTATTTTGTTGTTGTTGTTGTTTTGTTAGTTTGTTTTCCTTTATTTTTTTTTTTGTTTTTTTTTTGTTTTTTTTTTCTTTTTGTGAGCTTTTAGATAAAGCATAATTTTTATTTTTCTCATGAAGACATATGATTTGGCACTATTCCTCATGTACATGTAGGCTGTGCTGGCTCTGGCTGCTTCATGGACTTCCCGGCAAGTTGGCGAGCGAACCTTGACTGGCACAGTCGTTGACTCTGGAGATGGTGTCACTCACGTCATCCCTGTGGTGAGCACTAATTAATTTTTTTTTGGAATATTATTAGTTGTGGATTTCATTTTACACGTTATCTAAAATTGTATTTCAAAAAATGGTATTCAGAAGACATATTGTTGGATTCATTAATCTGATTAAAATACAGTTGTAATTGGTTATGAATTAATTTAATTATCACGAAATAACTAATTTCAATACAGTGGTATAGATAATTTTCTTTGCACATTCACTTTAACTGTGGTTTAGAATGGGGTTTGCCCAGGTAGTCCTTCTAGCCACTGGTGAGAGTAACATTAGTGAGCTAGCCAGGTGTGGACGGATGGGTTGAGGTCTCTAGCAATGTTTGGCATGGGTTGTATTTGAGATTATGTAAATGTTCATATTGAGGAAACCGGTTGCTTTCAGTGTGGTAGTGGTTGTGGTGTGTAGACACCTGCTGATGGCTTATTCCCACTGAAGCTGAAGCTGGAGTGGCTATAGGAAAACCTCGTGCCACGTACAATGACAGCTTTCACTTGCTGGCATGATATTATTGATATCCTAATAATTATATCAATAATACTGAACAATATTCAGTTGTTGTTTTTTAATTTTTTAATTTATTTTATTTTATTTTTTTGTTTTCTTTGTTTTGTTTTACAGCCAATATGATGTAAACATAATCTGATGATTAGACTATACACAGGGCTATAATTATATAGCAGTTTTTCCGGCCAATATTATGTCTAATTATCAGCCCAATAGGTTAAGTTTTAATTAAACATGCTGGTTGTTAAAACTGGATTATGATTTATGAATTCAGCCTAGAATGACCTAGTCAATGCTGCAATTATCATTAAGCCAGATAGTATTCCATTAGTTTTTACTGAACTCCACTTTTCCCGAAAGTTTTTGTTTTACCCTTTGTTAACCAATATTTCTCCTTTTACTTAAAGCAATATGTCACTGAAAATAACAACCTTTTTTAAATTTTTTATTTTTAAATTTATTTATTTATATTTCTCCCCTTCCTTTTATTTATCATACTTAGGCTGAAGGCTACGTCATTGGTAGTTGCATCAAGCACATTCCTATTGCCGGCCGAGACATTACGTACTTCATCCAGCAACTCCTCAGAGAGAGAGAGTCCGGTATCCCACCGGAGCAGTCCCTGGAGACAGCCAAGGCTATCAAGGAGAAGTTTGGCTACATCTGTCCTGACGTGGCCAAGGAGTTCAACAAGTATGACACTCAGTCAGATAAGTGGTTCAAGGTGTTTGAGGGGATCAATGCCATCACAAAGAAGGTGAGGGAGGAGAGAGTGTGTAGGACAAAAAAAAAAGGCAAATTAGATAGCGGGTCTTTTTGTCGATATGCTGATGTGTCGAAGACTGGTGGTTAGTTCGGTTTTACTGTACACGTTTCTTCTTTCAAGTTAAATTTAGAAGCCTTATAGGGCAAGGATTTAGAAGGTGAGGAAAGAGAGAGAGTAGGACAAAAAAAAAAGAAGCTAAATAGATGGTGGGTCTTTTTCTCAATAGGCTGAAGTGTGGGAGACTGGTGTATTAGATTCTTTGGTATCATTTATACTGTATAAGTCCGTTCTTCCAAGCAAATTTAGAAGCCTTATTGGTCAAGGATTTAGTGTCATGAAAACAATGAAGTTATGAGGCCTTTCTTACATGTTTCTTGTCAACAAAGTCATTCATTGCTTGTCTCATACTAGGAGGACAGTGTCTGTGCTTGTCTCAAGCTACACTCTGCCCGTTAATTTTCCATGCACTGTATGCAGTGATAGTTTCAGTGTTACTGCTTTAGACTTTGGAATCCATTGATCCATAGCAATATTTTCTCGTGGCAAATTTCTCTAGTGTGTGCGTGTGTGAGGGGGGGGGGGGCTGAGGTAGAGGGGGCGTGAATGAACTAACGAGGTTCATGTTGCCAATGTAAGTTGAAACTATTGTCTATTCACTGTTAGTCAATTTTGTGCAAAGTTTTTGATTTCTAATCTTTTGAGTAGATAGAATGATTTGGATTAAAAACAAGGCTGCTATTATCAATGGTTTTATGTGTTCCTACCTTTCAGATTATATATCGCTACAGAGGAGGGGGGGGGGGTGTTAATTAACTACTAAGTTGACCTAGAAGGGTGCTATATAAGTGTTTGTATATATGTGTGCTTGCACTATCAACTTCACTGTGAATCAGTTAATAATTACTCCATATTTATTCTTTAGCCCTACAATGTTGATGTCGGGTACGAGCGTTTCCTTGGTCCCGAGATCTTCTTCCACCCGGAGTTCTGCAATCCGGACTTCACCACGCCCATCTCTGAGGTGGTGGACACTGTCATTCAGAACTGTCCCATTGACGTCAGGAGACCTCTCTACAAGGTAACATAAGGGATGGTCTGTTGGATGTTATATAATACTGGAAAGTATTAGTG
>WLWI01002462.1_pt1 | contig 15964 bp, 3 predicted proteins | sample 6701501 | NCBI WGS metagenome assembly WLWI01 (sample SAMN12718690, study PRJNA515312) | sponge metagenome | isolation source: marine sponge | host: Mycale hentscheli | place: New Zealand: South Island, Marlborough, Capsize Point | collected 2014-11-01
TATACCCGGGTTTGTTCCCTGCTGCAACGTACGTTGCAGTCCAATCAGATTGCAGTGTGGTTAAATGCTAAGGGAATGGGTGGGCGGACAGGAATACGCCTACGCAGAAATATACGTACACACAAGGCCGGAGCAAAAGGAGCAAGAAATGTGCGTGGGTGAAAAGAATGGCCACAAATCGTAAATCCCACACAGTCGGTTCATGACGTCATGATTAGCTGACTCAGCAGGAACAAACCCAGGTATAGGCTTGTTACCCGACCTCTCCCTTCAGCAGAGGTCGGGCTCCGCCCAACTAGTCCCGGACAGTTTTTAGCAGCCAATTTCAGTCCGGGGGACCGATTTTGGGTAGGACCCGATTTGGCGTTACAGTACCCCCTGGCTTATCGAATACTTCAAACAATTGTTATTTGAATGCAGTTTTTCTATGCTTTCTCAACCATCAGGCAATAGCAGATTTAGTAGCCATTATAAAATAAAAGAATGTGTCTTCAGTTTTGTCATTCAGGTACAACACTATTTTTTTTTTTTTTTTTTGCAAAAGCTGGTGTATGATTCCAAATTACCACAACTTTAATTGATTACAATCATTTATTAAATTAATAATGTGTATGAACCACAGTGGTTTCAGAATTTTTTGGAGCAATAAATCTAGATTTGGCATAGCCATATGTTATCACCAGGATAACTGCTGGCTGGTCACTCCACCAACATTTCAGTTTGTTTTGGTTTAGAGATTCCAGATTTTCTTAGTTTTAGTTGTTCATACTAAAAAATATCTTGAATGCTTAGTTTTAGTTTTTTCCCAAATTCTCCCTGAAGATTTAGTTAGGTTTTAGTTTTTCTTCAATATCATGTAGAAGATTTAGTTAGTTATTATCAATTGACTTAGTTTTAGTTAATTTACGTTGTCTCTGAGACTCCTTAAAGAAAGTAGTACTGGTAGTTTTCCCAAATAACTTCAAAAATAGCATATTTCTATGAAATCTTAGTATTATAAATAAAGTACGATATATTTTATATAGTTTAGAGAATAATTTCTTGATGGCAATTAATACATTCATTTAATAATGACATAATTCAAGGTGAATTGTTTACAATAAAAATTGCTTAGTTTTAGTTTTTGTCATCCACTCTACTGGTAGCTTTAATTATTATCGAATTTACTGTCTTCTAAAATATTTAGTTTTAGTTTTTTCATGTTCTCTACAACTTAGTTTTAGTTATTCTTACCAAAAGTAAAATACTGGAAAACTAAGGGTTTTTTATGTCATAAACATTTCACCTATAATAATAGGCATTTTTTTTTCTTTGTAACAGCCAATAATATTGTTAATTATAACTAAACCCAACGTTTCAACTTTTTGCCAAGACCTCTTCAGGGGTCAAGAGAGGACTTTGGCAAGAAGTCGAAACTTCGGGTTAAGTTATAATTAACAATATTATTGGCTGTTAAAAAAGAGAAAAAAATTCCTATTATTATAATTATATTAGCCAAGAATGACTGAAACATTTTACCTGTTAGCATTCAAAATGTCATTTATAATTATAATGATAAGCTGCTGTAATACTATGTAAAGTGCAGTAGCAAAGTAGCTACAACACAAAGTGGTTACATAAGTTATACAAGTGGCAAGACACAAGTACAATTACAGTAACTGAAGATTGACACAAACAACACTTAATCTGTTTGTTTTTTTAATCCAAAAAAAAAAAAAAACATGCATTCCATGCCCTACTCTCAAATAACATGAATCTATTATAATTATGTACATGTCATGCAAACACATTTTATTATAATAATATAGTTATTTACATTTTCTGTTCATGCCCATTTTTGCTCATCCTACTATTAAAGTTTGAACAAACCAAGCTATTCCTGCCCATAGGTGGCCTAACAACCCAACAGAGGGTGGAATTACATATGTATAAGGCACAAAGTTGACATGTAACATTTAGTTTGATCCCGATTAAATCAAGCAACAGAAGATCTTGAAATTGACCGGACTAACTTAGCTATTAATAGAGGAGAAGTAAGTAAAATGAGCTTAAGCACTGATCTTGTGGGTCCCACACTGCTGGATGATATGTCCTTGGAAAATTTTATACAGTTGACTAGCTATCACAAATTAGATACTGTAGCTACTGATTAAATAAACATGTATATTCATTGATTATTACTCTTTCAGCTGCATAGTCAAGTCACTATTACAATTTCTGGCAACGTAAACCTGACTTAACAGAGCTGAACTTGAACAGACTAAAATGAATGCTATAATATTATATATATATAATATATATATTATTATTATGTAAATATTATTATATATATTATATATACATATTATATATACACATATATATACATATATATACATATTATATGCAAATGGATATCAGTCATTGTAATGCAAAATGCACACAGTAATTAGTTGGAAAAGGTGAGCTAACATCCTCACCAAAGAAGAAATGAGTGACCATAACAATAGTAAATTTGTCTTTGACGCTCTACAATGAATACTTTAGTTCTTAGAACCTTGTGATCCTAAAATGGACTCATTATTGGAACATTTAAATTACTTAATACTGCCCATCAGCTGGCCTGCCTCATCTGTTGCAGTATGTGCACAGCAGGTAATACATATGGTAGAAGAAAGTCTTTGGATTGTCAGACAATTACTGAATCATACAAAGCCCTCAAAGGTAGCCAACTCTGCAAGAATTTTGTAAAACCCATGTTAGCTATCAGTGGTGTAGGAAGATGTTTCCGTATGGGGGGGGCTCCATAACAAAGAAATCAGGGCATGTGTTTTGTGGTTTAAGGGTGTTCATGTGAGAAATCACCTCTTCCTAGGACAGTTTCAGTGTGGCAGTGGGTTATTATTATGTCTTTAATTTACTATACGTGTATTTAGCAAAAATTGCTTAGATGATGCTTTTTATAATTAATCGATCTTTATATTAATATTTATAATAATTGTGAAGTGATGAGTGAAATACAATTTAAAAAAAAAGAGAGAAAACACATTTTATTATTACATCTTTCCAAAATAGTTAAGTCTTCTGGTGTTCACAGAAATGAACTCTTTTGCTATTAGGGAGAGATCTAAATCTTCAGTTCTGGTTGGATGAATATATAAAATAAACAGATTATTCAGTCTTGACTGAGTCATTGAATTTCTCAAAAATGTTTTTATTCTTTTCAAGGATGAGAACGATCGTTCAGCTGTTGCAGTGGTCACTGGAAATGTGAAATAGAGTTTCAAAACTTTGTGTACTTCCCCAAGCATTCTTTTAAACATTTCACTTTGACTTAGTCAACAACTATAAATTGGCAAGTGGACAGCAGCAAAATGCACACGAGTTTTACTCCTACTTTCTAGAGGGCTTGGAACAACATGCAAGGTAGGATATAGCTATGTCATTAATCTGGTTATTCTTGTAAATTACATTCTGTAATCAAATTAATCAGCATCAAGAGTGACTTGTGGAAAGATGCCATGTGTCTGAAGAAAGTACAGGTAGTCAGTCTATTTCCCTGTGAATTCACCATGTTCAATATACCGTCATCTATTTATTGTTTTAGTGGAGTGTCACGAGTGTTCACATAATAAGCACCTCAGCAAACAAATATCCAATACTTGAGGCATATTATATTCAAGTATGAAGTCTTTAAACACATAAACAAGTAACTTGTGAATGAAACATGCAATGTATTGACTTTCAGGGATCAAAAACATTTAATGTGCAGGACATTGTAACTGATTGTTTACCTTCAAGAGAACATGTGCTCATCATGTGTGCCAACGGTACTGAAGAAAACATATTTGTAGCTCATAACTACTATTTTACTTATTTTCATAACTGCAAAACAAGGGACTTAACACACAATACTGCATTTGACATACCTATTTGACATCTTATTCAAATGTATGCTGTTATTATAGCTATTTCTAGTACTGCCTACCAAGCTTGTAACCCTGACTAGTTATTGCTCTTATCTAGTGACATTATTTCACAACTCTTCTTGGACACTTTTGTTCTAAATCGATATCACATCGTGTTTGCAATTAGATTGAAAATTATTTACTTACATGCTATGATCTGACTTCTTAGAGATGATACTCCTACCATTCAAATACAGGTATTTGAAAGTGTTCATTAGTACATAATGCCATTACTTTTAATTACTCTAAAATACCACCTTATTTATCCAAACTACTACTACAAAAGCTTCATATAGTTTAGTAGGTGCAGTGGCTTTCAAGAAGCTGTCTTCTAAAATGTGAGGTCTAAAAAATGAAATGCAGTGGTTTCATGTCAATGACAACGAGGTAAAATACCAAGATCAAAATTAGCTACATAGATATTTCAAGTAGAATTTCTTACAAATTTCAGGTTCTACCAGTCAGTGTATGTAGCTACTGTTACTTTGCAGGATCTCTTTATGCTCTTATATTAATTCATTCCAAGTAAAATGTTTCTTATTTTGTATAAGTGATAGCTACTTAATAACTAGTCCAAATTTATAACTACAGACAAAAGAATTTCATCATTATGCCTAAATGATATTACCAGATTGCAACCTAAATGATGGTTATCGTGTTAGTTTCCTGTCATTATTATTGAAGTCTCATTAGCTATACTCCACAATTACAGATAATAAGGATATGGTGTTTATTTCTGTAAAAGCCAACATGGCAAGTTATAAATTATATAATTTAAATAGCTATTAATGACAATATGTAATATTTAGGATAACAAGAGAGTGTACGTCCTGGATGCCCATTATATTCAAAACTTAGTGAAAAGGGATATGAAGGAGTGAAAACATGCAACAAAAGGTGATCTTTTCTAACTATTTGTTTAATTTCATTGCAATTCTCTTAGGTGGATTTTATGATTCAAGACATCATTCTTGCAGTCATAAAGTGCAATAGTAATCATTAGTACAAAATTTGATAATGTTTTTTGCTTTAAAAAATTATGTGCGAACTAGGTTGGGAATATCAATAATAAGAAAGCAGAAAATTATGATTCCTTCAATGGAAGCATTGCTCATTGCTGGAAATATTTACGGTGAGTTAAGAATTATCAGCTAATTACTCACATTTATTTCCATTTATTTGGTACAGTACTTTTCTTGAGCAAAGGCTTAAAGGTGAAGGTAAAGTAGTACCAGACTGGACCAAATGGCAATACATAAGAAAATAGGCAATGGTTTGGTGTTGTACATATATAATATGTATTACCAGAGGTAGCTGGAAGTGAACTTCGGGCTATAATTGCAATAATTTTTTTAAGTTTCAAATGTGGCAGTTCACATGTAGTCAACATTGCTATACAAGCAATGTTATTCATTAACTGGACAAGTAATTCTGCTTGAGCCATAAAGAACAGGGACCCAAACTTCTCTCACACTCTTAGCTGTATAAGTAAGTTAAATTAAAATCATTTTTGCAATTACTTTGAGAAATGAGGCTTTAAAGTTCTCTTCTTTACTAGTATAGGTCTGCAAGTCTATCCTGTTAACAGTGTGGCCACATGCACAATGCCAGCCTAGAAACTTCCCTCTATCGCAGAATCGTTTGGACTTTAAAGGGTTCAGCATATTCAGTGTTGCTTAATTGTGTTACCCCTATAGCCCTGCTATTAAGCACGTGTTCAGATAAAAAAAAATTTAGTAGCCAGCATTAATCCACACTATATAATAATTATGACAATTCCTCACTAATTAAATAGTTTTCATCAACAGTAATATTTACATATTGTGTCTTTTGCCATTTAATCATACTTTTTTTATTATGTAAATTGTATGTAATTTAGCAGTCACTATGCCAATGCTTTGATATAAAGATAGCATCTACTGCAGCTTATTCTAAAGTTATAAGCTAGAGGATACTTGACTTTCCTATAAGCTAGCTTATAGAAAAGTCAAGTATCATCTAGCTCATACTAAGCTTATAACTTCAGAATAAATTGCCGTAGATACTATCTTATATCAAAGCATTGGCACAGTGGGTGTATATTTGCATAGCTCATATTATGGTTTATCATTAATATAGAAAAAGCCACTTCAATCAAATGGCTATGATGTGGCGTATTTGTTTGTCAGGTATGTATTCACTTTCATTACATTTGGATATCTTACTAGTTGTATATAGTATGCAATATGTCAAACATATTTGACAAAGAGTATGGGACTTTGATCAGGTTAGCTTGCAACAGTTTCAGTAACAGATCACTAAAATAGCAGTAATTATATATTATTACTACAGGAAAGTCTTGTCAGTTCAAACCTTAATGGAAGAAGTAGATGAAACTAAGTTTATAGAATTATTTCACTGTGCAGTCAATTATATGAAGACAAACATAGGGTTTGAGCAATTTTTACAATTATTTTGAGAATACATATGGCAACAGCATGAACAGTTGCTATTTATTACAGAAAGGATGCAGGTATCAACACAAACACGTATACTGAATCATTTCATCGAGTTTTAAAGTATGTACATATGAAGGGAAGGGTAAACAAACAAATAGATGAAATTATATTATAAACCTGCTTATAAAATATGCCAGGGACAAATCTTTGCATCGACTAATTAAAAGGGAAATCTACAGAACTTATTACCAGAATACACAAAAGACATGCAATCTGTCAACTAGCAGTGTCCCAAAATCAGTGGAAATAGCTGGCAAGTAAAATTGGTTTCAAGCCAATGTGTCTACACATTGAAAAAAAGAATGTGTGACATGTGAAATTAACTGTTTCATAAAATGTATATTTTGTACCATATGCCTCCATAACTACTCGTGTAGTTGTGATGAATACATTCAACCTGGAACCATATGTAAGCTTGTCATGTAGTATTACGGGAGCCAATGGCAGTGAGACAAATATGTCAAGAGTCAATGGCAGTGAGACAAATATGTCAAAAATTAACCCCCCCCTTATACTACAGACCAATTGAATGGCACAGCTAATGTGAAAAGCAATTCCTACAAAATGATTATGAATTCTTTTTACTAGGATAGCAATAAAACTACTACTCACCTTGCTTTTGTGAATACTTACCTTGATAAGTTATGTCTGTTTCAGCTTTTCAGTTTGATTTCAGTTCTATTACTCAGGGATATAGTCACCACCAAATTGTTATGTGATGGGGTTGAGTTACAAAATTGTATGCTCCCATCAATAACCACTAGTGAGCTCTTTGAAGGATAAAAACATACCTCCTAAACCGAGAAAGTCGTGTATAAAACGGCTTAGCCAGGGACTATTTTGCAATAAGTGGAAAATGGCGGCTGACATTTTTTGTTGCCAACTTCCAAGAGAGCATATTAGAGCAACTTAGTGCAAAAACGCAGGGAAAACAATGTCACATATTAGTCAAAAACATCTTAACGGGAAAAAAAAATTAACAAACCAACAAGAAAAAATGAATGGCACGTTCTAAATAGAGAATAAGAAAAGTACTGTTTGCTATTGACGCAGCTAAATTCAACTGCAACAGATATACAGCGTGCTATCAGAGTTCAGCAAGATACTATCCTGCTGGTTCATCTTCAATCAACAAATACTTTGGTTCATACACATAGCATTGATACATGGACTTGAGTACGTTTACTCAAAAAAAAGATTACATAATGTTTTTTAGTTAGGTCACTCGTTGTAAACGTGGTGTGGATCGACTTTAAAGGGAACCAGCTATACGATGATTTTATATGTACATAAGCACTTGGAAGACTCAGGAAACCAAATGAAGGTCATGAGGTCCCATACCAATGATGACAGACTAAAACAAGCTACAATGGGAGGTACATTTAAAACACGGGTTGTTTGTTCACTCAGATTATGGGGATGCTATTTACAACCCTCCAAATTCAACTGCTGCTTGTGGCTACCACAACTTCATGTCATCATTAAATTGTATAATATAATATAGTATAATTTAAAAAAATGAAATTTAACAAATAGATATATAGAAAATATAGTAAAATCATGAATAAAGTGATATGAATGATTCAGTGTGAAGGACAAAGTAATACTGGAACTGTGGTTCTTTTCGTCGAAGATTTGTGCTACATTAGTTTATCCGATCACCCTCCGCAACCTTCAGCCTGTTTTAGTGTGTGGCCATAGCTAAAGGTGTAGGTGATGTACTGTAATCTTCATATTACTGTTGAGTACTTCAGAAGTTCGTCACACCAAGAGAGTAAGAATTGAGTTTAAATACACGCTTAAGCACACAACTTAGACATGCTTGAGGAGGCATTCAGCGGTGGTCCTGTGGTTCTTTTCGTCGAAGATTTGTGCTACATTAGTTAATCCGATCACCCTCCGCAACCTTCAGCCCGTTTTAGCGCGCACAACTAGCTCGTATAAACGATAGACAGCGAGTGATTAGTTATAACCAGGCATACAGCCACAGAAAAAACTGCTATAGCTTCTTTTTCATTTCAACTAGTAAACATACGGTAATAATAGCACCTTAGACCCGCCCCGTTTTTACTGCGGGAGTCGATTTTTCGCAGCGGTTAAGCTACTACTGTCATGTGACCTTAACTGGTTATCGGTTTTGCCAAGTGCACTCCTGTTTTGCCACATTTGTTGTCTAGCCAACTCAAATAATATTTGATTGAAATTAAGAGTAGGTGAACAAGCATGCAGCTCTAGCCTGGGAAATGTACAGTTGTAGTTTCTAGTTGGAGACAATGTCATTCTTCAGGCAGAAGCTCTACTTGATTAGACGGAATTTTTTCAACAGATTAGGAGGAGCTGTAGGTTAAAAGCAAAGTTCCTGAGAAAGCTTATCCTGAAGCACAGAGATAGTGACTGCACTGTACATGGTAGCCACACTGTAAATGGTTGTTAGTTTTTACAGTATACTCTCGTGCAGGTTTTGTGCAGTTTTTGTGTTATTCGAGATTAATAGCATGAACAACACGGTTAAAAAAAAAACACGAGGTAAATCGGAGTGCTATTTCAATAGCTTTATGTGCGCTAGTGAACCCTAATAGCACAGGTTACCCTTGTTATCACTCGCTAATAGTAAGCCAGCTTTTTTTTAATCATTTGTAGGTAGACACACTAAATAGTGCACTCACTCTCTGTGTATTTCAGATTTAACTTTATCAGATACTTCCTGATGGCTCCCCTTCTAATCTGTTGAAAAAAATCCATTACCCGCCATGCTATTACTCTTACTAATTAATAAGTGCAACACGTTACACTTTATAAAGAATAGATATTACTTAGCAAGCTTTACTCATGCCAATGTAAGAGTGAAATTTTGTAGCCAAGGAGCTGAACTTTTATTTGGCCACTTGCACTCAGACTAGGCTGTCCATATAGTATGAGAGAATTCAATTGCAGGTTCAGCACAGTCCAACAGATGATGATATTCCAGAAATGATATGTGAGGTATGGCTAAAATATTTACTTCCGGTCACTCTAAAGGGGGGGTTCAACCGAACCCCTCAAATACCCCCTGTCTAGTGGCTGTGGGCTTGTGTTAGTTAGCTAGCAATGTCTGATGAGTCTGAGGTTGAAGAATGGATCAGACTGCAGCTCATCAGAGACAGTAATGGTAGTATAACAACAGTGCCAGATTCCTTACAGCTATGAGCCAAGCAATAGGTAGTGTCTGATAATAAATTTGATCATAGGTCTACAAATAATTTTGGTGTGGGGAACAATATGACAAGGACAAAAATACCATTGAAGGAGTGTACCCTCATGCAAAGATGTTTGTGCTATTTTAAATAATAATTAGACGCTGTCTCGGAGGGAACTATTGCTTTTAGGGTCTCAAAGGCCCTAGGCTGTAGCATCTTGAGAACAGGGTGGGGCATTACTTAAGGCTGAGGGACCTAAAAAAATGGCAGCTCACTACAACTGTGCAGCTTGTAACAAATTAATGTAGTGACTGCTCTGGAAGACACTAATATTAATGATGTGAAGAATACGAATAATGATGCTTCAGACATCAGCAGTGATGACTCCGAATGACTTGCTTTACATCACATTAGCAGAGCAGAGTACGCTTTTTAAACAATCTAGTGTGATTGTTGATGTATGTGAGGACCATAACATTAGTGAATAATGTGTGTGCTGTATTAAGCAGCCCAGGGCATAGTTACAATCACCATCCATTCTCTTTTCTCTTAAGGTAATATGAAATGTATCAGTGTTATAGCCCTCAGCACGCATGTGTGAGAGGGTTACTGTACTCAGTTTGTCTGTCAGCCAGTCAGTAGCTAATTATGCAGCTGAGCATCTGTTAAATGAAGCCAAAAAAAAAGTTGATTTTTTTAAAAGGCTACGACTTCATACTTAACTAATGTAACCATGAAAACTGAAACACTATGCAAATACAATCATTACCAACTCACAAATTAATAGTGTCACAAAATAGGACAATTGAATCTCTGATAATTGAATCTAGTGGATGTGCTGGATACAAAGATGTCTCTAAGGCCGTAGCATGACTTGAAAGTACCTTCCCAGCCACCCACATTTAGCACCATCTTGTGTCATGGCAACATGTTTTGTGTCTATTATTTCATAGTGTTCAGACTAAAGATACGTGTAGATGGACACTTATATTAGCTAGTTTGAGCTTACTGAGCTCAATACGCTACAATTACATTGTTGTAGCTTAGGATTGATTCAATAAACAATTGAAGTTTAATAATTCAAGTGATTAATACACAATATAAAGCACTACATGATGTATTAGATAGAATGATTAAGGAGTGGTCACTGGTTATAGTGCATTTTTATTCCTGCTACTGCTGAAAGTAAGAACCTTGAAGTGCCCATAAATTGGGGCAAACAGGATTTGAGTCAGGATGTTGTGTAATGCAGATTTGTTGGGGTTACCTAGTGCATTTACTTTACCAGCAACTCTAACTGTTTTTTTTTTAAACACATGTATTTTTCACAATACCTGCAACTGTATTAGTTTCTTCTCACGGGATTGTGTAAAAAGTTCAGTCTAGGGGGCACATACTATGCATATTATTAAGTATTGAATGGCATGGGTAAACTTTGTGTTTTTAGCTTAGTCAATATGAAGTTATATTTTTCTATGAAATATAAGTGTTTTTCATGAGAGTATATTAACTTGTGATACATGGTGCCCCTCACTTTATTAAAGCAGCATGAGTCACCCCTGATCAAGCAATAGTGATTCTGATGGTACTTCAGATGCCAATTGTAATGCTTCAAATGCCAGCAGTGATAACTCTGACTGACTTACTGATACATCATTATTAGTAGACTGCTAAACAATATCACAAAGAAAACTTTTAAATAACTTGTATTGCTTTAATGGTACCAGATTCCTATGAGCCAAGGCTGCCAGATTCCTTACAGCTATATTGTGATGAAAGTGTGTGTGTGTGTGTGTGTGTGTGTAAGGGGGGAAAGATTAATTTAATCTTCTAGTCTCTCCAGTTTCTTGTGGTCTCTTTAGTCTTTCTAGTTTCTTTAGTATCTTTTTAGTCTCTTCAGTCTCTTCTAGTCTCTTTTACTTTACTTTGGTCTCTTACTTTGGTTTCATCCCAGCTTCATCCAGTCTCTCCAACACAGCCCCAAAAGTGCTCAGATATGCTCAGCAACGGTCTTGCCTGTGATGAGATTATCATCAATGTAAATCAGTAAACCAGTTATACCTTGCAAGAGGTTCTCCATGCGTTAAGTCCAATTTGGTGAAGACAGTACCTTCAGCGAGGGATTCCCGCAAGTCATCCACCTTGGGCAATGGATACGATTCGGTGATTGTGTCTCGGTTCACTGTGACCTTGTAATCGACGCATAGCTCCATCCTTCTTACGATTAGGAACTATGGGAGTACCCCAGGGACTAAACTTCGCTGGTTCTCAGGATTCCAAGCTTGAGTTGTCGGTCAATTTCGGTTGCAACTTGACTACGTAGCGTGCCCCTTCCTTGAGATACAGCTGTGCCGTGACTCCCTTGATTCGTCCGAGACCTTCAGCAAATAGAGCAGAATGAGTATAACTCACTGCGATCCTTATCAGCGATGTGGTTAAGTGCTGCCCAGTTCAACCTCAGGCGACGCAACCAATCTCGTCCTAAGAGGGTAGGTCCACCTCCATCAACAATGGTCAGGGTCAACTCCGCTTCTTGGCCTTCATAGCATGCTTGTGAGCCCTTCACCTCATTGACACAAAACCAAAGTATACATAGGGGTGGAGCACAGATAAGACATACACACAACACAGGTGATATCAAAGAAGTCCAAATAGTCTGTGGTAAGATGCCACAGCTTGTTTCACTTAGTTGTGTGCTATTTCACTTTCCTGGTGCAGCGATTTTTCATATACATTTTTAAGGGTGAAAGTATAGTCCAATATGCTAAATTATACCTCCTACTAATCAAGTTAGAAAGTTTAAATTTATTTATATATTGAAGGATAGTTATAATGGAATTATATGAAATAGTTATATTAACTATTAAAGTATTATCTATTTTACAATTTCAGAATATAAATTCATTGTAGAATATATAATTACATTTAAATCAGTAGCTACATACGATTGATGTGAAATATTACAAGTAAGATTAAAAAAAAGTAGCTATGCAAAAGTGGTATAGAAAAACACATGTATCAACATGCTTTCGAAATCTTTGTATTTTACCAATACGAAACTTCTTCCCACATATGGGACAAACCATATTAGGAACATAAGGGTACATGCACCATAGTCTGGTCAAAATTTGGATCTCGATTGACTTCTTCAGAAACTTCTTCTGCTATATTCTTGGTGTCCTGATCTAAGCCCTTGTGCAATGACTCATCATCAGTGTCTTCATCATCAGAACTACTAGTGTGGGATATCCTTTCCTTAGATGAGGGTAGGTGCTTTGGATTCAACTGAGATAGACTATTAGGATCCCCTACAGATGATATGCCTTCCACTACACTGGCATGAACATATTGATCTGATTCTATTGTTGCTGGTGCTGACAGTACTTGATTCTCAACTCTGTGCTCATCCCTTCTTTGATAGATGCCATGTGGATCAGTACTAACAAAATGTTGCGACTCTTGAACCTGATCCCGAGATGGAACTTTAAAATCACCTTGAAAACTAGGATTCGCACGATAATTATTATCACCTTGATGCGAAAATGTCTCAGCATTTAGAGAAGGATAACTAATATGAGAATCATCTTGGTTACCTAACACAGACATAGGATACTGGTTGCCGAGTGAAGGATATGGCTTATTATCTACTGAACCCAAACGATTGAATGCAGATTTTTCTAGACCTTGTTTAGAAATTTCACCTGAATGTTCATGTTTTACAGCCTTTATAATGTCATCTTCCTTACTATGACTTGGAATCCCTCCCTCACCAGCCCTCAAATGAAGCCCATCTTTTCCCTTAGTCATTGTTGCTCTCAAAGGAAGTCCGTTGTCTCCAGTTGGAATTGTACATTCTTTATTAATCTCTGATGCTTCCATAATACCTTGTTCAGTATTCTCACTCTGCGTACTCGGTCGTTTATCATATAGGGCTTCATGAACACCCTCAATTTTTCTTTTGTGATCTCGTTCTGAAATGATATCAGCTTTGGCCTTACGATCATCATCTCTGGGTGGGATTGGGGGCTTATCCAGACAAGGCTTAGTATGAATACTGTTGGATTTATCTTGGTCTTCGACTCCAGGCAATTGTTCATAAGTGTAGTCTAGTTGAGCTGCAGCATAATCTTTTCTTCTTGTTTGCATCTGATGAAATGGTTTCGGTTTATCTTGATTCTAAATAAACAGCATGGGATATGGTGCTATTTCGGACACGTATCAAACTAACATGTAGTTATAATATAATAATTATGTGTAGAACCCGCACATGCTTAACACTAAATAATGATTCATATAATATCTGCTATTAACTTAATTAAATATGGCTATCATCCAAAACATAAGATGATTATCTAGGTACTAAAAACATTATCTACTCCAGATATATGATTATGGAGAAGAGATGAAATGACAAATACAACTGACTTCTTTGATCAAAGAAAATTTAGATATAGAAAAAAATTGCAACTTTTACAATTCTGAGGAACGTTTAGGGAAAACAACATATTTAATCATAGGAACTTCAGTATAGCGCAATTTATAACTACTAAAATTATAAGACATATCTCACAATTATTAATTAAAGAATAAATCAACCTAATTTTAGTTAAAATAGTTTACAGTAGAGTTAACATATAATAAATAATATATGTATTTATATAAAATATTGCACAAGTCAGCATAACATGGGGAGATATTTCACAAACACATGTAAGTTAGTTGACAAGGTGAAGGCAATTTAAAATTTGTGCCATTCTCATATTGTATGATGAGTGTAATAAATTGCTTATTAGACATTGGATACTTTAAAACCGTAAAAGTTCAGGGGTAACTCAGCCATACTTCTAAAAATTCAGCTGTCCAACTACACACTACGATGTGTTGGAGCAGCACTCAATACAAGAAATACTGAATGCTTGCATGACAGGGTATTACTCAAGGAAAATATCCAATGTATAATAAATATATATGATATAGAAATTCTTAGAAAAGAGTAAATCACCTACATTAATGCGTAACCAGTTATAGTACATGAGCTATTACATAAATGTAAATAATCTCTCATAAACTAAGTAGTTTGCAGTTGCAATTTCCATAGAAACTAAACTTAGAGTAATATATTTCCAATATCTACCATGTCTGAAACAGCCATTCAAATATTAAAAATTACTGATTTTAAATAATACTACAGCAGTATTGTGGGGTCACTGAGTACATTAACCTGATATTGATGGCCAATATGATGAGTTGTTTAAATTAAAACCAATAGCACATTTCTTGCTATAAGTTCGTGGCTTCCAAAAAAAAAAAGTAGCACATTTTGTTACCAAAGAAGTGAACTTATACAAAAATATATGGATCAACATAATGCAGACCACAAACTTACTTGATCACTTTCTGCTCGGTATTTCATAATTTCATTCATGATTTTCTTATGCTCTTGAACTTCCATTGAGAGATCTTCAATCCTGCCTTTTAAGAAATCTATTTCTATATTGAGTTCCTATGAAATACACCAACTTACTGAAATAAGTAGCAAGAAGATGTCACAGTGTATTACATTAACCAGGGAAAAAAACTTGGCATAATTCAATAATTACTAGCACCAGTGTCATATCCAGATTTTCAAAACAAGGGTTCTAAATTTTAAGACAAGTTGAAGGTGGAGTGCTATAATGGAAAGGAAATAGTTTAATAGAAATTATAATGTACCAGCTAACAGCCCTATCAATCCACTTAAGTGAAATGTACATACATTACTACTACCTTAGGGTGTCATGCTCATAAAATTATGGCTATCATAAAGGGTGCTATTTAATTAACACTAACAATCCTCCTGCAACGATAGAAAGACACATTACCTAGCATGTTTTTATCATCACAGTTTACATTAGTAACAGAAAAAGGCTCGATAAGTTGTCATTAATACAGGCTACATGAATTTCCTTATAAGAAGAAACGTGTTGTTTTTTTCACTAGTACTTTAAATTTGTTCTGAGCAAGCAATAATCCATTATTATGCGACTAAAATCTGGGGGATGTAGAGCAGGAAAACTGAAGGTTTTTTTCTGTTTCCATAGACTTGTATTCAATTCTGGAAATGCACTTATTCTATAGTTTTGGCACAGACTTTTCAATGGTGCAAAGTGGGGAATGTAGCAGCTTCAGTAATTCCAGCTTTTATTGTGGTCAACAAAATATAGATACAGCTGCATCATATATATATATTTATTGCAGCTTTGATATTTTTACTTGAATATTTCCGCATCACGCGAGCGTTCTGTATTCTCCCATATTGTACGGTTTATATTGTACGCTCGTTGTAGCGCGCGCGTAGCGAGTA
>WLWI01002463.1_pt1 | contig 15960 bp, 14 predicted proteins | sample 6701501 | NCBI WGS metagenome assembly WLWI01 (sample SAMN12718690, study PRJNA515312) | sponge metagenome | isolation source: marine sponge | host: Mycale hentscheli | place: New Zealand: South Island, Marlborough, Capsize Point | collected 2014-11-01
TGTGGAATCTTTCTACAAAATCATTTTCCTTGTAATTTGCATTAGATGCTTAGGTAAATAATCAGAAAATGTTGCAAAAAAGAGATATATTTTGTAGTAAGACTATCTTATAACCTCAGCATACCATCCTAAGGTAATATTGCACAGAGACTAGATTTTTAAGTAGCAACTAAGTCTTAATAAAGTTTGGTAAAGGTATTTCGTGGGGACACGCCCCAGGAGAAATGAAAAAAAAAAACACCACCCACTGGGGTGGGGCTCATGCAGAGTGAAGCCAGAGGTGATGGGAAGGATGGCTAGGGAAGATAAAACTCCATCATGTTACTATTCATACTATTCATTGTTTGGACACATGCATTCACTTAATCAAGCCTCTGCAACCTTCACTTTTGCTATAATTAGCAAGTGTAATATTTATATTTTTGGTTCAGTTCTGTCATCATGTCTAACACTTGCATTTGTGTTTTAAGGTTTCTTGGCAAAAAAAATTAACTTTAACCTTGTGAGTGGTTTAGCTAGGATTGTGAGCAGTGCAAGAGGACTGGCAAGACATGCCTGTGGGCACTAGATGTAGCTCATAAGCTTATAGGTCTGCGAAGAAGTAACTCCTTAGAGACTCTCCACAGTGGTAACACCGCCACCAGATTCTTCTTCCTTCCCTTGTAAGGTCATTCTTCACTTCACTCCAAGTCAACATCTTCTCAACGAGTTAAGTTAAGGTTAAGTTATAATTTAAATATCAGAAAAATGGAGTGAAGTGAAGAATAACCTTACATCAGTGTACTGGTGAGTATATAGGTCTAGGGAACAATACAATACTGGCGTAGGAACATGGGGGGGGGACACAGGGGCCATGGTCCTTTTTTCTCCCGGATAGCAAGTTAACGAAGTGTTGAAGAAAATTGGCGTTGTTACTTGCCATTTGTGGTGTAGTTCACCATTAGATGGAGTTAATAGCCACCAGTTTTTATCACATGACACCATCAACCATGTGGTAATAAATCTTTATGGGTGTGATCTAGCTCAAGTACCGTGGGGCCCCCCCAGTTCCAAATCATCTTCCTATGGCCCTGCTCATCTTTATACCCAGAATAAAAAAATATTTTAGTATCTAGCTACCACGAGATCTCTATAGCTTTACGTGTTTATATATTTATTTATTATTTTAACATTCGTACCATCTCACTACTGATGAAGGCTTCTCAAAGCCAAAACATCATTCTATAATTCATCTTTTTCAATAATGTGATAAGTTTAAATATATAGATTGTTATGTTTATTTAACGTAGCAGTAATATTAAGAATAAAAGTATTACGTAGTAAGAAATACAGTATGACAAGCATACTATCCGAATATATTCACAAAAACCACTAAAATACGTGATCACATACTTGACAACAAGCATACAAACAATATTATTCAGCAGTATTCTAAAAAGCAAAAAATGAAGCTAAACATGAAGTTAAAATTAAGGAATCATTTTTTCATACTGTCCTTTACAGTTTACAAGTGCATTAGTGTCAAAGAAAGCTTTACAATGGACAGAAGTTTAATTAATATATCTGTTCTGCAAGTCAGTATAGAGATGCTGTCCATGGTGTAGTTGTGCTCCCAGTGTGTGTGCCTGTGTAGGAATGTCCTCCTCCTCACACCACACCAGCAACTTGGAGTCAGGCAGGGACAGTTGTCTGCTCACATCCATGAAGGAGGGACGACCACTAGCCTCAGGATGCCTGTAGGAATGATAGAGTAAATACTGAGACAGCTGTATTGTAGTACTATGAATTAGAATCTGTAGCACACAAAATTTTTAAAGTAATAATGTAATAGTAATGAGCACTTGCACATCCTGGGGAAGCGTAATAACTAACAGTGCAAGTATGCTACAGCAAACTCTCATCATCACAGCTAGCCACTCCACTTACAAGTTACTGAAAACTCACAACACCATGTTTACCCATAGAATGTTTGCACAGCTAACCTCCTATAGTTCAAATAAAGTTCTAGTAGAAAAATATGTAATTGTAATAAAATTATCCTCTAGTATATCAATATTAAATGCTGACCATGCATTATTCTGTTCCTCAGATACCTTACCAGCAATCTATCATGATGATACTGTATATCTTGTGAGGACATCCTGGGGGCGGGGCCAGACAGACACCAGAACTTATGGTACTGAGAACCTGTCATGTAAGAGTTAAGGTAATGAGTGTTGAGGTATACTGGTTCCAGTAAAGGACCTTGTTATTGTTCATGGTCTCAAAGGGTTTGTGTTCCACACTCCATATCTCATACAGGACCACTCCAAAACTCCACACATCACTTAATGAAGAGCCTATAAAAAACACAAACTCCACATACCAGTTATACTACAGCACAGCTTACAGCTCTACCTCAGGAGCCGTCCACTTGACAGGAATGAGTCCTCCATGAGACACATAGAAACTCTCATATATCAGGTCCCTGGACATACCAAAGTCTTTGGTTTAACTTCTAGCATTGAAGCCCTAAAAAAAAAAAGGTCGAGTTAAAAAAAAAAAAATTATGTGTATATAGTAAAGGGGATTCAATGCCATAGTAACCACTGGTCACAACTGTTTGAATTGCATGCATTTAAAGGGCATACGTACAGTCCATACGTGTATAATTATATATTATATATGTGAAATATATACCCAATTTTCAATTGTCCACCCCTAATAGCTAGTATCTCGGTTGCTTCACTACTCGATAATTAGTGGTATGCTTCAGCACAATGGCGACCGAGCTAGCCTAGCTTAGGGGAGAGCTAACTATGATATACACCCCTTTGCATAATAGTTGTTGAAATTGAAATGTGCTAACTTGACTTACACATTCAAAGATGACGAAAAAAAATATGCTGTTGGGCCTGCTATGTTTTTATAAATAAAACAAAAAGTTCAGGCATTTATGTCTGCTCTTCTAATAGCTTGGACCCGCAACTCACTGTTCGGCAGCTTTATTTTATCAAGATTCATTACCAATATTAATAATAGAGCTACATATTAAATGTCCTATTCTGTAGCAATATTTGATAGAAAATACAATGCCACTGCAATTCCATTGAGACAAGGAATATGGAGGAATTACGTGAAATCGAGCTTGAGTTGTTGGGGTTAAGTTTGGAAAATTTACTATTCTTGCTTGAAGAAAATGTATGTCAAGAATGTTTGGAAATTTGACAATAGGTTCATGGAAAACAGGTTAATCATTTCTTACCATTCTCTGTTCAATAGTAGACTCAATTACTGTCAATACTGGTGGTATGCTTGAGCACAAATGGCAAGTAAGCTTAAAAACTACACTATTGTTAAATGATTAATTTTAACTTCTAACACTAAACTACTAAAAAAGCTGAGTTTTTTTATATTACGCATACACGGTATATGGGTTTCAATGCCATAGTATCTACTCCCCACAACTGTTTGAATTGAAAAAAAAAAGCAACAAAAAAACAAGTCAAGTTATTTAAACATTTTCTTCATGATTATTCTTTAGCTAACTAGTAGTCGTAACTCACAATACTTCCACACAACTCTAATATAAATGGAATTCCGGTAAATTTTTAGTTTTAACTGCACCTGCAAACGAATTCAAAGCGGTAAACAATTAATTTAAAGGATGATACGGTACTGTTGGTGTATTGTGAGGACCGTAACATCAGTGAATAATGTGTGAGTGTTGTATTAAGCAGTCCAGGGCAAAGTTGTCATCACCGGTAATGCAGCTGAGTATCTATTAAATGAAGCAGGAAAAAAGTTGATTTTTTTAAAGGCTACGACCTTATAATTGACTAATGTAAGCATGAAAACTGAAAACACTATGCAAATACAACTCCTAAATTAATATAGTGTCACAAATAGGATAATTGAATCCAATGGATGTGCTGGTGTAAAGACGTCTCAAAGTCATGACAGTAGCATGACTTGAATGTTCCTTCCCAGCCACCCACAATTACTACCATCTTGTGTCATGGCAACGGGCTGTGTGTTTATATTTCATAGTGTACACACTAAAGATACACGTAGATGGACACTTATATTAGCTAAGTTGAGCTTACTGAGGTCAATACAGTAATTTCACTGTCTTAGCATAGGTTCAGTTCAATAAATGATTAAAGTTTAATAATTCCAAATCACGATTTACACAAGACATAATCAATTTCAACAACTGTGACTTGAATAACTGAATAGCAAGTGATTATAAAATACACAATCAAACACTACACAATGTATTGGATAGAATGATTAAGGACTAGTCACTGGTTATACTGCATTTTTGTTCCTGCCACTGCTGAAAGTTATGAACCTTGAAGTGCCCATAAATTGAGCGCACTAAGCTAAATAAAAGTTTATCTAATGTCATTCAATACTTAAACTTGCATAGTGTGCGCTCCCCTGTATCCCCCAAACTATAAATCTGTCCCCCATCGTCTTACACACACACACACACACACACACACACTTCCATCACAACATAGCTGTAAGGAGTCTGGCACTGTTGTTATACCACCATTGCTGTTTCAGATGAGCTGCAGTCTGATCTATACTGGCTGCTTTCTTCTGCCTCAGACTTATCGGACTAATTGACAACCATCAAGTTACTGAGTACATTAGCCAGACTAGCTAGCCCTAGCCTTATAAGTGTGAAAGTTAACTGCTAGTAAATAACCTAACTCTGGTGGCAGCCTACTTGAATGTCTCAGTCCCATCACAGAATGCATAGTCTGACGCTTATAAATTTATCGTTGATTTTTTTTAACGTTTTTTTCTTTTTTTTTAGAAAACAGCAACAGCTACACTATAGATGCTTTTTATTGACAGTAATCCCAATTAGTGCTATACATTTTTATATATGACGATAAACACAAGTTGTAAACATTTAAGGAACCAAACTGAAGCTCAAGCAAAACAATAACCACTCCTCGATGGCTAACATTGTTTAAACTACATATAACACATATTTAACGAAATTGTTCATTCATAGATGACTGTGGATTCGGCTACAGTCAAACATATCTGTTCTGCAAGTCAGTGTAGAGATGCTGTCCATGGTGTAGTTGTGCTCCCAGTGTGTGTGCCTGTGTAGGAATGTCCTCCTCCTCACACCACACCAGCAACTTGGAGTCAGGCAGGGACAGTTGTCTGCTCACATCCATGAAGGAGGGACGACCACTAGTCTCTGGATGCCTGCAGGAAATAAAAGTTGAGTTGGCCAGAAAAAAACTTAAATAACTTTTGAACGGAAACAACTATGCATCGGGGTTTGCACCATTAGAAAGCTCGCGCCGAAGCGGTTAAAAATATTTCCTCAGTATACTCCAAAACCGGAGAGAAAGTGCTATTCCAATAAAGACAACACAAGATAGTACAACAGTATATTGATAAGGTCATTGTGTTCAACAGAGAATCCATTATACTATACATTTCAGACTACAACTGTAACAATAACCTCCACTCCAAGTGTTTAAACATTCCAGCAGACTCGCTACAAAACTAGCCTCACATCTGCAATTCCAGTACCTATCGCAGCTCAGTAAGATGCAAAGCTAGTCCAGTTGAACTAACATGCTCTGTGTCTTGTAGGACAACAATAAACCATGTATGAATATTGCACTGCCATCTCATGACATTGGATTCCATGTATATTGGCATGCAGTAACATTCCTTGTCTGATTGATTGTGCTGGCCAACTGACTTTAATGGATAGGTAATGGGTGAAAAACAGAAAAAAGAAAGGACATATTTCGTCAGATTTATAGAGACTAACTGAATTATCAGGTGTTAGCATTCCACTAATTAATTTTCAACCACAATGTGTGTAGACTAAATGAAATATCACAGTTCACTTGCATGACATGGAGACAGGAAGTTCAGTCACACTCACACAGCCCAGTGCCTCATCACATCCGACACCTTGGTAATCACCATAACAGCCATGCTACCCCAAACCAGTGAATAACTATCAAAAATACACTTACGTTAAGCAAATTGCTTGTTTTAAAAAACATTGTTGTTTTATAATTACTATGGTGTTATGATTATTGTTATCATTATTATTACTAGTGTAATTACATTCCTCTGGCCCTCAGCTCTATCATCTACCTCAAACCGGGTCGATTAGTAACGTCAATGAGATTTTGTATTCACTTTGGCTCTTTTACCAGTTTCATTTTCCAGACCACGATGATGTAATCTTTTGTGCACTCACCTTTTGTCAGATTGATCATTCTTGTAACATATGAAATAGAGTTGAGTATACTGTGAATGGGGATCTAGCTTAACTAACTATCGCGTGCAAATACTACAAATTGGCGACGAGGATACTATGGCAGAAGGAGGAATACACGGCAGTATCACGAGTTTTAACAGCGAGCAGGAAGAGTGGGTCGATTATGTCGAACGAGTGGAAAATTACTTTATTGCGAATACCATCGACGGAGACGAAAAACTGGACCATCACTGTTAGGACGAAATTGGTTGACGGCATTGAGGCTGGATTGGCACAGCATCTTTGTCAACAAAGTAGTTACACTGGAAGACATATTGGATCAATATACTGATGTATTTAAAGATGAATTAGGACTGCTTAAGGGAAGCACTGCTAAGATTTACAAAGAGGCTGATGCAACTCCCTGTTTTTTCAATGCCAGATCAGTACCATATGCTCTATGCAAGAAAGTAGAAGATGAGTTGAATCGGCTGCAGGACCTCAAAATTATTGAGCCAGTACAATTTTCAGACTGGGCTGCTCCCATCATTCCAGTTCTCAAGAATGATGGCACTGTCCGCATCTGCGGAGACTACAAGATTACAATAAACAAAGCAGCTAAATTGGATAAATATCCTGTCCCCCCGAATCGAGAATTTATTTGCGAAACTAGGTGGTGGCAAATCATTCACTAAGCTAGACCTCCTCCCATGCCTACCAACAAATTGAATTGGATGAAGAGTCCCAACTGTGGGCAGGAGGCCCACATGAAGAAGAGCAAGAACTATTCTGAACATTGTGTGTGTATGTATTCTCTATATCATCAATTAGATTATGTTTTGTAAGTTGTGTGAATGGGCGTGGCTTTGGTCCTTATATAATCCTTACCACGCTCGTGCTTTGTTCAGTTTAGTCCTATACAACGTGTTGTTCGTACTCTAATCACGATAACTAAATCCATATACCTTTGCTCCGGGAAGGGCTCAGCTAGCTGGTGGAGATAATCAAGAGTATTGCGACTGGATTCTGGTGGCAGCGACCATAAGCTGTCCTCCAGGAGTGAGCGCTGAGCGAGGAAATCGCGATTACCGAGCCGTGGGTTCACACCAACAGTATTCTACAATTAACACCCATCGTGGTCTGTTCCGTTATACACGACTCCCCTTTGGGATCTCGTCAGCTCCATCTATTTTCCAAAGAGCTATGGAAAATCTCCTGCAGGGTATCTCCAAAGTGTGTGTGTACATTGACGATATTTTGATTATACAGGCTCAACTAGAGCGGAACACCTTCAAAAGATATCCCAAGTTCTGGAACGACTACAAAATGCGGGAATGAGATTGAAGAAAAATAAATGTGCATTTATGTTGCCGTCAGTTGAATACCTAGGGCGTACTATTAGTGCTCAGGGTCTCCATGCCTCGAAATCGAAAGTTAGTGGAGTAGTAGATGCACCGAAGCCTAAGGATGTGACTGAGTTGAGGTCATTCATTGGTCTTGTCAATTATTATGCCAAATTTCTTCCAGATCTGGCCACGACGTTAGCACCATTATATTCACAGAAAGTAGACCATGATGTGCGTGCCACAGCTAGAGAATTTTAGGTGGGGGACAAAGTATTTGTTCGGAATTATTGAGGAAGATCAATACGGTTAGCTGGCATTGTCACAGGAAAGGAGGGAAGAATGGTTTATGTAGTCCAAACACAAAGTGGTGATAGTATTTTACGTCACATTGACCAAATGAGAGTTAGAGTAGGAGAGTCCGTAAATATGGGGGAAGATCAAGACACAGAAGATACAACAAATTTTAGAAGAGACGGTGACCAAGATTTGACCACATATTCCCAAGGACTACCATCAGATGTTGCCCAGAACGAAACAGAAGAAGAATTTTTGCCGAGACCACCAGAAGACCCACAGAATTCTGAAAACACGTGCGACACTGTCAGGGAACCCCCAAGTCAAGAAAATACGGTTAATGTGACCACAGGACTGCGGCGTTCCAGCAGAACCAAGGCATCACCTGAACACGATCATTCTATTGACCGAACCTGGGCTATATCATACATAAACTCAGTAGGAAGGTGTTATGTTCTTGTACTATTATTGTTATCATTATTACTAGTGTAATTACATTCCTCTGGCCCACAGCTCTATCATCTACCTCAAACCACGATGATGCAATCTTTTGTGCACTCACCTTTTGTCAGATTGATCATTCTTGTAACATATGAAATAGAGTTAAGTATACTGTGAATGGGGGATCTAGCTTAACTAATTATTGCGTGCAAATACTACATATGGTAACAACCGATTGTGCTCTCAAAGACTTTTAACTTATATGTTTCCTTGAAGCAAAAATGTATATATTAAGGAAAACTTTAATAAAATGATTATAAAATGGCTTACATACCTTTTGCATTTTTTGTGCATTAACAATTCTAGGGGAACCATCAGACTTTCCTGTAGTAAAATTTAGCTAATAACTTGCAGATTGTTAATAAAATATACTATTTCATTATTATTATGAGACTAATGTTATGAAATTTCTAAATGATAATTTATTTGAGTAGTGTTCAGACAAGTAACTATTATACCAAAATTTGCTCACCCATTATGATACTATAATGCAAAATGTCTGGTCTGAACCATGGACTATTAACTTATAACAATTTTTCACACATCCATAGAATCAACGTGGTCATATTTAACATCACTATGCTATTTCCAACATTCTAACTTTGATAAAATTTATTGTTCAAGTTTATTTCATTATAGACCAACAAATGGATGTGACCAAAAAATGATAGCTGGTTAGCTAGCTAGCTTGATGCTTTTTTATGGCTGCAATAAGTCAACAACTTGCCTCCAATATAGTACAAATGTCCTTCAATTAGAGTAAAATACTTTGCCATAGCTAGATGTGCACTATTTGGCAGGTCTAACTTGGCCTGGCGCGCACCCCTCCTCTTAGTGGAGATTTTTTTTTGTGACAGGTCTAACTTGGCCTGGCGCGCACCCCTCCTCTTAGTGGAGATTTTTTTGTTATTGCTGTGTGCGCGGTGGAGTAGCTACAGTTGTTAACAAACTGCTTATACCCTGGACTTCCTCAGGACTTCAAGTCCAAATATTGCGGAGTTGCTTAAGGGGCGGGGCCCTAATCCCACAGTGGGGTCCCCTATTTTATATCAATATAGGGCCGGGGGGGAGGGGCCCATTTTCATGGGGGTCCCCAAAATTTTATGACACCGGGATGTTGATGGATAATAACATCAGTAGTGGCAGTCAGTCTGCAGCAGTAGCTCATAGTGCCAGAGAAAAAGCTATGGGTAGGGCTACCTTGAAAATGGGATTTGAATTGTAACTGTATAGTTGGTTTAATACTTTTATAGGATGAGGGAGGTGGAAGTGCAAGGTTCTAAAGTCCTTCTGGTGCACCAGACTGGAAAGTTTTCTGCTTTTGGTTACAAGTGCACCCACTATGGAGCACCTTTGGTGAAGGGCTATCTTGGAGAGGGGCGTGTGCGATGCCCATGGCGGCATGGTGCATGCTTCAATGTTCTCATTGGAGACATAGAGGAGTTCCCAGGACTGGACGGCATCCCTTGTTTCCAGGTTTGTAGAGTAACCAGCAGAAGGTATACACCGATGGTGATAAAGTAATAATAGCAGGAATGTGATAATTGGTTTTGCCCCTCTCCCTCTCCTTGATAACTTTGGCCCTCCCACCCCCTTAAAGACCCTGATTTATTAATATGACCGAAAGCATTTACCTGAAGATCTACCAGTTGGAATGGAAGTATTACTGGAAAACACAAGTAAAAAAAAAAGGAAAGGAGGAAAGCTTGAAGATGCTTTCATTGGTCCCTATTACATAAATAAGGCAGTTGGAAAAGGAATATATCAGCTAAGAAATCGAAATGGCAACGTTTTAAAGAGAAAGATAAATATTGCAAAGCCATATATGAAGCGAAAAGACGATGAGTCTGTTGTAAAAAAATGCTGTGTAAAAAAGGATGATGGTATTAAAGGGTCAGAAGTAATAACGCCAGATAAAAGAGGCAAGAGTATGTCCAGTTTATATTTTTAATAAATTTAATTGTATGATTATTATTCATTTAGGGACTAAGATCAGTTTTACGAGAAAAATGGAGGAGTGCATTGTTCAAGGGAAGTGGTTAACTGATGAGCACATAGGCCTGGCTCAGAACCTACTGAAAATGGAGAATCCTACTTGTATGGCTTTCAGTCATCGTTGCTCTGTCAAATTGATGGATTTCTAGAGGTCAAGGGGGATTCAATTCAAATTCACAATATAAACAACAATCATTGGGTTACATCTCACAGCAGAGGTGATGAAATTTTTGTTTATGACTCTCAATACAATGGAGAGGATCTTTCTCCTTCTCTAATGCATCAGTTATCCATCATTTATAAAGGTTGGTCTGAAAAAGAAGAAGATGAAATTACTCTAAGCTTCAGTTTGCTCAATGTGCAGTAGCAAGATGGAGCATCAGATTGTGGCCTATTTGCAATAGCATTTGCTGTTCATGCAGCACTTGGTGATGATGTTTCACAGGTCACATTTGATCAGCCTCAAATGAGAAACCATTTGATTAAATGTTTCATGAATAAAAAAATGCTACCATTTCCTACACTGAAAAAATATTCTCTTTTTTTTAAAATTTAAGCGTAATTTATTCTTTCCTGGTCGTGAAATTAACTTATATTGTGATTGCTTGATGCCTGAAACCTATGACAACATGATCGAGTGTGACAAATGCTGCAAATGGTATCACTTCAAGTGTGTAGGTGTACGCCAAGCTGTCGGTTTATGGCACTGCCACCATTGTAAGCAATGAACAATTAAACATTTTGTCTATTAACTATTTGAATTGTCACCACAAATTTTAAATATATATTATACATATGCAAACATCATTTGAAATGACCAAGTTACAATATGCAAACTAATTGCTATTCTGTGTATTTCAATAAGAACAAGTTTGGTAAATGTTATTCTCATATATTATTAGTATTCAAAAAAATAATGGCATATTCTCACAAAGGGATCTATTATTAAGTAACTAAATCCCAATTACTATTGAAATAATAAATTTATAGCTATAATAGTCCTGCGATATAAACACATCATTAATATAATTAATATACCATGATATCCATTGAGTAAAATGCAGTGATACTTTGTATAAAAAGTTATTTAATCACATTACCACCAAAAAAATTCGTACATCAATAATAATCATAATGATAATAATATTAATAATAATAACAACAATAATAATAATATATGAATAAGTGGGCCTATACCGATGGATTGATTAGTCAGGGTGCAGTTACAGACGCTCTCTCTAGCTAGAGAAGAGATTGGAGTAACTGTCTCTGGCAACAAAGACAAGACAACCCTCTAATCCCAAAAGTTAGGAGCAAGACGCATTATACAACAGGTAACTGAAACGATCCCATCTGCAACTTTGAAGGCTTCTCCCGCATGTTCTAAGTTAAACAGTGGGCAATTTCCGCGCTTGTGGAGAAAGATTTCATTAATATTAGCAATAGGCATGAGCTAATAGCAATGTTGAAATTGAAAAGTTCTTACACCTTGGACTTGGGGTTACAGAAAAGTATCTAGCTAGCTCCAGCTCAGTAAGTCCAAATATTTACAATGGGGGCCCCATAAATATGGGGATCCCATGGGGTCCCCATATTCACAGTGGGCCACATTAATATGGGGATGCGGGATCCCTAAAATCATATAAATATAGGGACGGGGTCCCTAATATTATAGGGACCCGGAGTCCCCAAAATAGGGGGTCCCCAAAATTTTATGACACCGGAATCATTTCCTGACTGGGAAGAGTTATCAACATCCGCAAACATTCTTCTGCTGTTTCTGTTAGACCAGCACGTACCCATAGTAATACACCGAGAGTACCGAAGTTGCCATTCTGGTACGGTTGAGGTGCGATACCTATCGAGACACTTCCGCGTAGATATCCCAGCTCTGGGGAAACAGAAATTCAAAGTTAGTCTGAGACTACACAGACCTGCACTCATCATAATCAATGAATATCCGAGAGCTGAGCTTGAGCTAGAGCATTGCAGTGTGCAGAAGAAAAGTCAGAAACTCTTCAGATGATTCTCAAGTTAAGCAACAACAAAAAAAGAAGAAAAAAAAAGAGCTGGACCCACCTTACAGAGGTAAAGGGTTTCCTAAGATGATACGGTGTGTCAATCATTGTAGTAGCAGCAGTTTATAAGCCAATAAAACTAAAATCCAATGTTTCAAATTTTTGTTTAATTAAGGTTGAACTCTCTGTGGTGATTTAGCTTTAAACAGCAAGACAATTAGTGGGCATGCCTACTTTTTAGATCCTGCAGGGAAAACTTGCATTCAGCATTGACAGACAAAAGCTCCAAACCAATGTCTCTATTAAATTTATGATTTTCTGGTGTCATTTGAATGTGTAAAGCTTCCTTCCAATTCTTAGTGGCTCTGTCTACATCTACTAATTCTTTCTATATGATGCTGCCAAGCATGTCTAGCAATGGCTGAAACATGGTACTATATGTATAGGTGAAATAACTAGAAGACTTGAGCAAAGAGTGAGGATACCTGTAGGAGAGTTCAAGATCAAATAAGTAAGTTCAACCCATGACTCCTAAGGAGGACTTTCAGCAAGAAATTGAAGCATTGGGTAGGTTTTATCGACTACTGAAATAAAGAAAAAGCTGAAGATTATATTTCCACCAAAAATGGCTGAATTATAGCTGATATTTTATATCTGGTTTCTAAACAACCACACTTTTTTTAAAGCAACCCTATTAGCATAGCTATTCTTGCTTATTTTCTACAAGACTCCCATAAAATATTATTGGGAGATGATCATTACGAGATATAAGATGCAACTGTGGTATTGATCTCTGCTATGTCCCTGTCTCTTGAAGCTGACTGCTTGAAACTGAATTTGTAACAGAGAAAAAAAAAGAGAGCTTGTTCTGGTTGGTCCTCACATTATCATGCAGTTGAATAAATTAAGTAGAAGGTCAACCTTTTTAAATAGTCTGATGTCAGTTATAAAAAGTATAGGTGTTAAGAGAAGTACATGTATTACTTCTTAGAAAAACTAATTATCTTTCAATCTGCCAGAGTGCAACTATCTACACTCACCAGTATAATATTACTATTGTTCACATGACACAAAATACTCAACCTTATTGAATAGCCCAGTGTGCTACTATAAATACTAGTTAAAGCTCATGGTTCGGTTCCTGTTGCAGACATTAACCTAATTAGCTATGTAGAATGAGGTCGTATAGCCAAATTGTTTCCCAGATACCATTATCATTATAATAAATATGGGAATTGAGTTAGTGATATGATCATTACTCCACAGAGAATTTCATAAATTCATAGAGCTATATAGTATGGTTGTTTAGGGGAGCTTTAGCATTTAAGCAGCAAGCATCTGCAAAGAGGGTTATAAAACAAACGTTCAGCCATGCTCCAAGATGAAGTGAATAATAGCTAGCATGTCCCCAATCACCCAATCTAGCTACTCCAGCATAGGCCCCAAGTGTCCCGCATAGGCATTGCAAAGAGTTCGATATGTAGCTAATACAACTTTTGGTGGCAATGAAGTTTAACATTGATCAATGCTGTCATGATAACATTACTAAAAACACTGTAGTACATAACAATGTATTAGTTACACATTACAAAAGAATAGTGTGGAGGATTGGGTGTGTAATGGTCCCTGAAACTAATTGAGGTCTGTGCCCTAGGTCTTTCTACAGTAAGTGTGGTGGATCACACTTGGTCAATAGTTTGGACTACTCTAAAAATGCATGCATATTCTTAAATGGCAACTAGCTGGTAACAATGCCAGCACTAGCTTTATAGCCTATGGTCACCCAACCACTTTTCAATTTCAAAATCGCTGACTTCTCATATTTATTTTGCAACTCTAATTTCCACCTCATGATGACAAGACAACCATTGTGTTTGGTCAGTTATCGTAAAGTTTCCAACAAGCAGCTTTGTGTGGAGGCAGTAAAGAAAGTTGCAGAAGCTAATGGAGGAGAAATTCACTACTTAGTCAACTCTGCTGTCTACTTTGGTTCTAAAGCGCTTGATGTCGAGAAAGAAGACCGGGACAAAACATTTTTCTACTAAAGATTCCAGCTCTTTCTTTTGCAAGTTGGCTATTATACCAACATTCTTAAATCTGTTAATTGCCAAGCATGAAGTTACACTGTATAAATGCACATTAGAAGCCATGCAAGCTGTGACTGCATGCAAGAAGTGAGAAAGGGCCAGGCCGAAATAGACTGGAGGGTGTGCAACAATTGGGGTGATGAATTAGTTTTAGCTAAAACATTAATGTCGCACAATACGCTCACCAACTGCACTTGTACTAATGTTAATAAAAATGTAATGAACTCTTGCCATAAAAATTAAAAATCTAAATATTTTACTCTAATTTGTTTAACAATTTTATTTTCACCACCAAGTATACTTTTCATAGCTTCATAAATAGTCTTCCAATTGTGCTGGTCTTCTTCAACATTTTCTTCCCACCAACCAAGTACTTCAAGCAACTTGTCTTCTATAGTGTCAAAGTCCTTGTCTATGCTTCGTACTTGTGCCAATTCCATACCCAAATTTATGGCAATCAGTTTCCATTTTAGTGCAGCAGAATTCAGACTCTTCAATAGATCCTTTATGACTGGAATTGTTCCTCCTACAAACCAAAAATACATATTAAGTATGCCAAACCACTCGCTACAATGTCTTTACTTGAGGTGTGTTGTTCTTCACTGTAGAAACTTTGAGAGGAGACAGCAGGGGCCTCACAACCTCCAGATGTCTGACTAGGTATTTCAATCTTACTTACTAAATGCGGCTGAATGGTAATGTTTAGATATTCAAATGTTTGGATACCACTAACTTTCAACTTGTGTCTGAATAAGGCTTCAACTTGTGGCATTTGGATAATTTTCAAGACAATTCGTGGAGGATATAAAGTATAATCTTTAATAGCCTTCTTCTTTTTAATATGGGAAAGTTCTTCAACTACAATCTACAGCCATACAATTCTAGTAATCACAGTATAAAAATTTATATAGACCAAAGGATTAATATAAGATGTACTGGGAAATCAATCTTATTTGTAATGTGGACATCTTTTACCACTTTAATTGATGTTGAAATCTCTCTGACAAAAAAATACTATGGACAAAATTTGGAGAATTGCCGTTATCTATATTATGCAAAAAGGGTCAAAGACTACACTGTAAAAATTATAGTGTGAAAACCCACTAAATTCACACCAAACTAGTGGTGTGAATGCCCACCATCTAGCTATGCATAGCGTGTCCTTCACACTTTCCGCCTAGAGTGAATGCAACTTAGTGTGAAATTCACACTCAAGGGAATAACATGAACCCTTTACCACATCAATTATATTCATGTGCAGGCAAAAACCAATGCTATTATTATTGTAATCTACCTTATAAATGTGTTGTACACTTGTGTGTCAACAACTGTTATAAGTCTAACCATACAATATATATATACAGTGGAACCTCGATTATCCGGACCTCAATTATCCGAATGCTCGGATTATCCGAAAGGCAAATTAGTCGCGCATGCGCAAATTTTCAATGGCTAGTAGCTGCATTTTGAGTAGGAGAGACTAT
>WLWI01002464.1_pt1 | contig 15959 bp, 18 predicted proteins | sample 6701501 | NCBI WGS metagenome assembly WLWI01 (sample SAMN12718690, study PRJNA515312) | sponge metagenome | isolation source: marine sponge | host: Mycale hentscheli | place: New Zealand: South Island, Marlborough, Capsize Point | collected 2014-11-01
ACCGGCAAGAATAGGTTGCTGCTGCACACCGAGTCATTTGGAATTTGCTTGATCATTGTTGCCTCCATGGTAAATTAAATTAGATTTTAAATTATTGCAAGATAACACGTTACGCAATTTATTCAAGCCCAATTCCATGAAGAACATAGAAATTTTATACTCAAAATACCCTTTTCGAATGGGCTCTAGTTAAATTTTTATAGTATGGTTTTTATGCTGTTAAATTGGTTTTCTTATGCTAATTTCTTGATCTAAATATGTCATAATCAGGTATAGTAGGAGTCTTCACAGCAAATTAATATCGAGAGATCAGACGATGCATCGAGGACAAATTCATAAAGTGGAACAATGCTGCTTTCATGTTACGCACCGATGCCAGGAACGCCGTTTCTTGCTGAAGATTGAGATTGACCGAGTAAACAGCGTCAAACGCTTATGTGTGGTCGCCGCGAAATACAACATTGATATTCTAGACTATATGGTCACAAATAATCACGTTCATTTGTTACTTTGGACCAATGACCCTGATTGGGATATCTCCGGAATTACGAGTATTATCGCAAAGTGGAAAATCTTAAATCATAAGATCTGGCTTTGGTATAATTCCGTATGGAGTTAGTTTGCAGAGCCAAAAACATGAAGTAACTTATTAGAATAGAAAAAGATATGCTCTTACTATTTACAAGAATTTAAGCTGGGATATCCCAAGCCACCTTGGGTGTAAAGGAAATATACCAAATACGAGTTGGTATAATAATATGGTTATCTTAAGAAAAACATGGAGGTACTTGATACATACCGTGAGTATAAGAGACAGTGCAAAAAAGCTCATCGACAATCTGCCTGAAGAGTCGTCGTGGGAAGATCTTATGCATGAGATATATGTTCGGCAGTCAATCGAATCAGGACTATCGGATAGCAAAGCCGGAAGGACAAAAGATGTAAACGATGTGCGTGAGAAATACGGCCTATCCAATATATGAATGTAGAATGGACTGATACTGCCGAAGCTCACCTTGACCGGATATATGATTACATCGCTCAGACATCTCCCGTTTACGCCAAGCGAATAGTCGATCGTATCACAAGGCGTTCGAAGCAGATCACGACATTCCCGTTATCGGGGCGTAGAGTTCCAGAAATTGATCTAGACCAGATTCGTGAAATATTCGAAGGACCGTACCGGATAATTTATCACATCAAACCGGATCAGATAGATGTACTCGTCGTGATCCATGGCTCTCAGAATTTTGCGTGGGGCGAGCAAATACCATAAGCGTAAAAGATAACAGAATCGAGTCAATATCCAATAATCGCGCTCGTTTTAAGTTCTAGCCTAATACGCGGTCGGTGAAGTTTAACTCTCTTATTTTGTAAAGTCGTGGTCGGAGAAGGTTAACTAATTTATAAACAGTACTTTATGATCTATAAGGCAGGTTTTCTATTGCCTGGCAGACAAAATTATCATGCTGTTTATTCCATTTAATCAATATTTTCACAAAGAATTCAAAGGATTTCGGTGGTTAAGTCCAAAAATACGGCATCAAAAAATTATTATTTGGACTCAATAATTATTGAATTGGGAATGGATATCCCTGCTAATCAATATTTTAACCTTCGCCGACCACTAATGACAAAGACGGGGTAACGATCAAAGATGGATTTTTATCATTATGGAATGGACATAGACCTTTAAGGTCGTTCTTGCCGTGAGGTTGAAGTTCAATGCCGCAGGAACGAACGTAATCGGCTAAATCAATGGACTGCTTTATCTCTTCTGCTCTCATATCTCTGTTTCTTCCCCTGTCGCGCCATAGCCCTACGGCCGACGGCGGATTGTCGCGCCGTAGTTAAACGTAGGCGGATGGTGGTTTAGGGGTGATTTTCTGGTTGGGTGGGGGGAATATCTTTCAATACATCGTGCTCAAGCGCCCATTCGATAAATTCCATCATCGCCGGCCATTGCGGATGATAAACACGGTTGGTTAAAGCCTGCAACTCCATGTCCCGGCCACTCCAATGCTGCAGCCAATTGAGCGTTTTTACATGACTCGCGGAAGATTTGTGTGAAATATCACGCTCTACCCAGATATGCAGTCAAATTTAACTCTGGGAAATTTTCCATCAAATAAAACCCTCATGTTGAGTTTGTGAAGGATTTTTTGATGGAAAATTTCTATTGATTTCTGCACTACCAAAATTGCAAAAAAATGTAAAAATACGGGGGTAGAAAGTGACAGGGAACAGATTTGGGTAAATGCGGGGCGAAGTCATTCGACCAAGGCTTCAGCCAGTTGTGTTCCAGCGCCTAGGCGATGAAGGTTATAACCGGATTAGGAACCGGTTCATCCGGATTAAACAGGGCGTGAAACAACTTCTGATCGATTCTCACATGGCTTTGAATCCATTTTTCAGCCTGATCGAACGATCCCGGTTGGATAAAGTCACCGGAGCTATTCGGCATCGATCGTCTTTTCATACGGCATACCCCCTTGCTGAACAGGCAGCCATTGCACTGGATTGGCGACCGTCCAAGACATCGAACATTAACCGTTTCAGTTCGATCATGCTCTGCCGATAATCGGCGATATTAACCACAGCTTCACCCAACTGAAACTGCTGACGAAGCTCATTGAGTTTGTCGTCGCCTTCAAACGTAAACATTACTGTTTTCCGAAAGCGTTTTTGCTCCAGACGAATATCAATTAGGCGGGCCTCACAACAATATAAATAGCTCGATTCATAAAGATCGCTCGACAGGATTTGCATCATCATCTTTCTCCTTCCTTTATCTCGGGTTAAGCAAGCAAAAATCCGAATCAATGCTATTTTAAAGCATCAAATCCGAGCTTTTGCTCGTGATTTATTTCTGCGGTTTTCGGGTCGATCCTCCAAGATTTCCCGAAAACCGTTTTTTATTTTAAATAATTTACAAAAATAATATATCTACAATAAGTAGATATTCGACTAATGGAAAATTTATTTTGATGAAAAATTGTGGTATAATATTTGGTATGAATAATTCTACTATCAAAAATGAAGATTTAGGTCTGGCTTTGGCCAAAGCCAGACAAAATGCCGGATTTTCACAGCTGAAGGTTGCAGATTTTCTAGGAGCCGATTATAAAACCATTTCCGCGTATGAAAAAGGTCGGAGAAGGATTCCCGGGGTTTACCTTCTCAGATTAGCAAAAGAACTAAATGTATCACTAGATGAATTGCTTGGAATGGAGTTCCCGAAAATAGATGGGCGAACACGAAAAGCCTCGGCCCTTAAAATCCTTGACGAAATAGAGAATTTTTCCCAGGAGGATGAAAAAGTGATTCTTGGCATGGTTGATTCAATAAAGCAAAAATACAGTATTCCAGCAAGTATTTAGGAAAAACTATTGCATAGTATCCGAGCCGCTGACGCGATAATAAGCTATATGGAAAAAGCGGTTAAATAAATAAAAATAACGGATATCCAGCTATGCCAACAATCAAGATCAGTGGTTACAAGTTCAGGTTTTATTCGTCAGATATAAATGAACCGCCCCATGTTCATGTGATTCGGGATGAAAATGAAGCAAAAATTTGGCTTCAGCCTGTTCTAGTAGAACATAATCATGGTTACAACCAGGCAAAATTGAATAGTATATTAAAATTGACACGCCAAAATCAGGATAAATTATTGGAGGCATGGAATGCTCACTTCAGCCAATAGCGTTACGGAAGATGTTAAAGCAACCGATGTATGTTTTAACGGCAACATATTACATATTTCTTTGAGCGATGGACGGGAAATCAGTCTGCCCATTGATCAAATTGAATGGCTGCAATGGCTGGCGAAAGCCACTCCGGAACAACGACAAAAATGGTCGATTGAACCGGGTGGATTTGCAATATATTGGGAAGAGTTAGACGATGGCATTGAAGTCTGCCACTTGTTAGGAATGCAACCGTTAGCTTAAGCCATAAATACAAAATCTTCTGACCGCTCCGGCCTCTTCTGCCGGCAGGCTGCGTGCCATTCAAAAAACAAAAATGGCGCTTAGCCGGCTAACAGATTCGGCCTCCGCTAAACTCGTCCCGAAAAAACAGCGGGACTCGAAATTTCCGCTGACGCGGGCTTCCGCCTTCGCTAAGCTTCGGCGTGACAGGCACGCATGAGGCAATCCGGCAATGGGTAGGCAGTCTCCGTCGCCCCAACCGCCTCCGAAGGCCAACACGTGTCCGGCAACTCCCCGCGCGTTCTGCTGGACATAAAAAACAGACCGGCGAGATCAACCGAAACAGGTCGAAGATTCGCCGACTGGAGAAAAAGGACAGGAGCGAATATCAAAATCCGGGGACAACTCAAACTGATGCGCGAGCCATGCCGGATAAGTGGGCTGAATTGCTGCCCAGGCAATAAAAAAGTCAATAGCGTAGGTTTGACCCTAATTCGTTCTAACGGAAGTTTGAACGGATAAATCCGTAACTAATTGAAAATAAGCAAGTTAACTTTTTCTTGCTCGATTTTGTAGGCAAGACAGTTGAAATTCTAATATGTCATGTTCTACTACAATTGTTATTTTGCTCTGCGCAGCAAATGTGAAGTAGGGTAGACAAATCGCTGTTTTTTACAATTTTGAGCGTAAAATCGATATTTTCTTCCAAACTTCCGATGAAAAAACAAACACCGTTGCCATGAAATATAAGGATAATTCCTATAATTTCTTACTAAAAATTCTCACTTTTTTCATGACGTCATGTACCGGTATCCATTATTGCGTTTTTCGTTTATTAGTAACCGAATCTGGCAAGAATCCGGCAATTTAAACGCTCTTAATTTAACAAAAAAATACTGCTAAAGTTAAAATTTGCCGTCGAAAAAAGAAAGGGGAAATTACTTGTCTGTTTTATTCCATCTAAAGAGGAAATTGAGAATCATTCCTTTTCTTATCAGACTAAAATATCATTTCTCTGCGATAAAGAAGGGATTGATAATTTTGATCTGGCGCCCTATTTTTTTCTTGCTTGGGGAAGAACCTATTACAGACACGGAGGACATTGGAATTCACGTGGACATAAAGTTGCAGCAAAAGGTATTTTGGATCATCTTGAGAAGTTAGAAAACTGATCGATAAATTGGAGCTGCGTTATAATTTATGGCTGGCAATTCTCATTTATTTTCCCCGCCGTTTTGGCGTCCCGCGCATTGTGGGATAAGAACTCTCACAACAAAGTGTGTGAGAAAACCGGGCTAATCCGTCATATTTTCGAGTCGCTGCACGGAATTCGCCAGTAATTCCCCTATTTTCTGATGTCCACTCTTTTTTAAGTGCAAATCCCACCGGGAAAAATCGCTTGAGTTCAGCACGTGAACAGTCCTGACAAGAAAAAGTCGTTTTTTGAGAACGGCATATTCAGATTTCTGAAGTTCCTGGCCTACCTGCAGCAAAAAATTGTCTCCAGATTGATTGGGGTAATCTAAATGCAGCAGGATTAATTTGAATTCTCCTCCAAATAATCGCAGGTTGCGTTCAAAAATTTTGCATATAACTTTTGCTTGTTCAGCATGCATCTTTGTTAGCGGCTGCAATCGTGGAATCACAAGCGGGTCGAATGCCCCATGTCGTTTTTTCCAGAACATCGGCAGCAATACGGCTGTCTTCTTTAATGGATAATTGCGAATTGCCTTGTTATAATCAGATTGAACCTGTTGATACTGTTCCTCTTTTACAACATCAAGGCTCCAATTCTTAATATAGGCGAGATTTTCATCGTAATCATTGCCGCAATATTGTACAATGACATATTTAAGAGCCGCCCGGTCCAACGTTTGCAATAAAGCCATTTCCCGTGCCGTTCCATAGGAAGAAATGGCGACATTTAGGGTCCGCCTCCCCGATATTGATTCAAAGACTGATGCAAAGCTTTCATCGTCTTCCACTCCCCAACCCATCGCAAATGAATCCCCTAAAACAATAACTTCGGGCGCCGTCAAGGAACTTTCACGATCTCGGAGGCCAAAGGAATTGACAGAGAGCTTAGTATCAAATTCTCTGTTGGCAAAACGATGAATTCCGGGACGTAAACGGTAGGTCAGCTGCTGATCGTATTGTGCACATTTTTTGTCGAATTGGACAATTTTTCGCTCGTGCATCAGGTAATAATTTGCTAAAACAAATCTAATGTTTCCGAAACGCGGCCCAAAATGCAAAACAATCTCGCTCACGATTTCGACCATGACCAGGAGAACTGCAATTGTCAGGATTGGGACGCCAATTTTGAATAGTGTATACCGATTCTGCCGTTTATTGCCTTTCATATGAAATCTCTATCTTACAGTGATGGAGCAAATTAGCTTTAACCGAGATTTCTCACAAACGTAAATATTCAGTAAAACCCGTAGTATCGCGGACATTCCTGCCTGCGTAAAAGATTTTTCTCAGTCAGCTAAATAACAAATTTAGTCCCGCTTTGCGTGGAACCGAGTTGCCATACGTCACATGTATTCTTTGCCTGCAACTCAGGTTTATAAACGGGTTTTACTGAATATTTACTCACAAACTTTGTCGTGAGAAAACGAGTTAAGCGCTCTCGCGAAAAACCGTATGAATTAACCAGGTTAGGCTTTGACATCAAGTTTTTGCATTACCTGCTTCATGTCATTCCAGACATCACGTTTAGCTGGAACCATACGTAGTAAATAGGATGGGCTATACGTGGGCATACACTCAATTCCCCGATAAGAATACCACTGCCCCCTGCATTTTCCGATAGGCGCTTTATCAAGTAAATATTTCAATGGGACGGGCCCTAAAAGAACAATTGCCTTAGGTTTTACCAGTTGTATTTCACGTTCAAGATAAGGGAGGCACTGACTCACTGTTTCTTCTTCATTAACCAGCTGTTTATTCTGAACGCTACATTTTATTGTATTCGTTATATATACCTGATCAACATTGAATTTCATTGCTTTTATAATATCTGTTAATAATTTTCCTGCTCCACCACTTAAAAGTGATCCATTGGCGTCATCTTCCTTCTCAGGAGCGTCGCCGATAAACATCAATTCTGCATTGAGATTACCGGTTCCAATCAGGCGATGTTTACTGGCAGTGCAAAATGAACATTTTTGGCAGGATTTTATCTGTTCTGCAAGATCCGGATAGGGAATATTGACACAGGATTGGCTCGAAAGCACTGCGTGATTTGGCTTGATCGATTTAATTTCTGTTTCAGAACGGGGTTCGTTTTGTTTTTCAAGTTTGTCATCTGTTAAAGCAGGTCCCTTTGTAACTTTTCCCCGAATAAAATCCAGATTTTCTTCTGAAATTTCATGGTATTTAATTCCATTAATCTTTTGTATTTCCAGAAGATCTATTATTTCAGAAAGTGCATCCATAAAAAATTTTGGGACTGATAATTATTACTTTGATATGTGCCGGAGGATTTCTTCAGGTATACGAACTGGTTTTTTACTGGCGATGGATAGACATGCATGAATTGTATATCCAGAGGCCAATATAAGGTTCTTTCGTCGAACTTCGCAAAATACTTTTATACGGCATCCTTTGTTTTCACCAAACCACCCCAATATCTCAAGATAAGATAATCGTCATATTTCGCAGGAATACCATACTCACAGTGTGCTTCTATTACCGGAAGCATGAAACCGTTTTTTCCCATGTCGCTATAACTATAGTTTATATCTCGAAGGATTTCGTTACGCACTCGTTCAAAATACACCAGAAAATTGGCGTAGTAAACGACTCCCATTTGATCTGTATCTGCATAAGGAACTCGATAAAACAACGATGTTTTTTTCAATTCGTTTATCCTTGCTGTAAAATCTGATTGTATTTGGAAACAAGTTTATTTACGGCCTGATCTATGGTCATTGATGTTGTATCGATTATATGGGCATCGTCCGCTGGTTTCAGCAGCCCTACCCGGCGTTCGCTATCAATTTTATCGCGTTTAATAATATCTTCTGTGACAGATTCAAGGTTGGCGTCATCTGGCGTTTCTCCATTTTGTCTAAACCGACGTAATGCTCGTTCTCTGGCTGATGCTGTGATAAAAAATTTATATTTTGCGTCTGGAAAAACAACCGTACCAATATCTCGTCCCTCCATAACGATTAAACCCAGATGTCTTGATTCCTGTTGTTTTTTGACCATCCAATTTCTCACCTCGGGGATTGCAGCAATGTAACTCACCTGAGCAGTTACCTCGGATGATCGAATCACTTCATTATCAATTGGTTGGTTGTCCAGCAATACTAATATTGACTGATTTTCCGGGTTTACCTTTAACTTCAGATCATGGTGATCCAATAAGCGGATAACAGCTGTATTATTTTTAGGGTCGATCCTATTTTTTAAAGATAGCCAAGTAAGAATTCTGTACATTTCGCCTGTGTTGATGTAATAGGCGCCGACCCGATCTGCAACTCGTCTGGTTAACGTACTTTTCCCTGATGCAGCGGGGCCATCAATGGTGATTTGTTCGTTGTGGGTTTCTTCCATAGGATGAAAAAATCCGTGTGCAGTTATCGAGTAAAAAAAGCGAATGGAATTTATCGATTTTATTGCAAATTGGCTTAATAGTGAACCAATTATTCCTGCTCTTCAGATTGTTGATCCTCGGAGCTTTCCGGTTTAGCGGCTTCCTCACTGGAAGTCTTTGCAGCCAATTGTTCATCTGAAGTCGGTGGAGCATCCGATGGTGTTTGAGCCTCTTCAGTTGCCCCTTCTGTTTCGGCATCTTCTGAATCGTCTTCTTCTCCCTCAAGCTTTTCAATTAGTGTTGCGCTTGCGACTTTATCTTTTCCGCGTAAATCAATCACTTTAACGCCCTGTGAGGAACGACCAATGGAACGGACTCCATTGATGCTAATTCTTACCATCTGACCTTTTACAGTCGTAATCATTAGCTCGTCGTCCTCCTCGACTTGCAACGCGCCAACCACTTTGTCATCCGCTTTCAGCTTGATACTGGCGACGCCGCCGCCGCTGCGGTTGATCAATCGATATCCACCACCTGTTTCTTTATCCTGTTCTGCTATACCGGTCCCGATATTACTTCGTTTTCCCATTCCGAGTTCAGTTATGTTTATAATATCAACGCTTTTTTCGACAACGGAAAATGCAACCACCGCGTCATCTTTTGATTTTAGCCGAATGCCAATAACGCCTTTGCCAACGCGACCTCTTGGCGGCACCTGAGATTCTTCAAACCGACATGCCTTGCCAAGGGCTGTAAATAACATTAGTTCTTTGGAGCCGTCAGATAATTTAACATCAATTAAATCATCATCGTCGTTAAGAATTAATGCTTTAATGCCGATTCGGCGGAGGCTTTTAAACTTTGATAATACTGTTTTTTTGACAATTCCTTTTCGTGTTGCGAATATCAGGAACTGATCGTTAACATCAACCTCGGAAACGGTTAACATCGCTCTCACCAGTTCATCGGGTTCCAATTCGATTAAATTGATAATTGCTTTACCTCTCGCTGCACGTTGACCTTCCGGTATTTCATATACTTTCAGCCAATGCATTCTGCCTTTGTTGGTAAAGAAAAAGATGTAATCATGAGTGTAAGCAGTAAATAGTTGGCGAACAAAGTCTTCTTCTTTGGTATTCATCGCAATAACGCCTTTACCACCTCGACGCTGCGTTTTAAAAAGATCAATGGGCAATCGTTTAATATAGCCCGTATTCGATACGGTTATTGCACAAATTTCACGCTTGATAAGATCTTCAAGGTTGATCTCTTTTCCGGAACTCATGATATCGGTACGACGTTCGTCACCATATTTGTCGCGCACCTCGATAAGTTCGTCTTTAACGACTCCAAGCCTAAGATCACGATTGGCCAGTAAGCTTTTTAAATAGTCAATCCTCTGAGATATTTCGTCATATTCTTTATTAAGTTCATCTATCGCCAGCCCTGTCAACTGATGCAGACGCATGTCGAGAATCGCGTTGGTCTGCTTTTTGGTAAATTCAAAGCGTGTAATGAGTTTAGTCGTGGCTTCATCCCGAGTGCGCGATTCCCGTACTATTTTTATGACTTCACTGATATTCTGAACTGCTTTGATCAATCCTTCGAGTATGTGTGCTCTTGCTTTGGCTTTTTCAAGTTCGAACTGGGAACGTCGGGTAATAATTTCCGATCTATGGTCGATATATGCCTGCAATAACTGAGCTAATGTCATTGTCACAGGCCTATGTTTGTGCACAACGAGGAACTGAGCCCCGAAACTTGTTTGCAATGACGTGTGCTTAAGCAACTGATTCAGAACGACAACAGCTCTCTCATTGGTCTTGATATCGACGACAATGCGAATTCCGGCCCGGTTACTGGATTCATCGTTGAGCGCAGAAATACCGGCAATAATTTTGGTATGGACAAGATCTGCTATTTTTTTAACTAGGGTTTCTTTGTTGACTGCGTAGGGAATTTCGGTAAAAATAATACGTTCTCTTCCTTCAGGCATCTGCTCGATAGTGTGTTTTGAACGAATTGTGATAATGCCTCGGCCGGTTTCATACAGATCAATGATGGGTTGTATACCCATTATTTGTGCGGCTGTTGGAAAATCAGGTCCTTTAATAAACTGCATTAGTTCTTTACCAGTCGCCGCAGGATTATCCATAAGATAAATGACGCCATCAATCACTTCAGCTAAATTGTGAGGCGGAATACTGGTTGCCATACCGACGCCAATACCGGTCGTCCCATTAACAAGAAGGTTTGGAAATCGGGCAGGCAGTACTGTTGGTTCGAGAACGCTTTCATCAAAATTGGGCGCCATATCAACAGTTTTCTTGTCGAGATCGGTCAGTAATTCTTCAGCAAGACGTTCTAAACGACATTCTGTATATCGATAGGCAGCAGCAGCATCGCCATCAATACTACCAAAGTTTCCCTGACCATCAATGAGCATATTACGCATTGAAAAATCCTGCGCCATACGCACCATAGTGTCATACACGGACTGGTCTCCATGAGGATGGTAGTTACCAATTACTTCTCCGACAACTTTTGCACATTTGGTATAGGCATGACTATGCGTCAGACCAAGCTGACGCATAGCAAATAGGATACGACGGTTACCGGGCTTAAGACCATCACGTACGTCTGGAATAGCACGACCTAAATTGACGCTTAATGAATACTGCAAATATGCAGAATGCATTATTTCTTCTATGTTGACGGGAAAATCGCCCGTTGATTCATTTTCAACTGCCATATTTAGTCACCTTATATATCTAAATCTTTTACGGTCGGAGCGTAGCGTTCAATGTAGTCGCGTCTGGGTGCAACTTCTTCACCCATCAGAAGGGTGAACATATGTTCTGCCTGAAAGACATCGTCCATAGTGACGCGTATCATTTTACGGTTTTCGGGATTCATGGTTGTTTCCCATAGTTGATCCGAGTTCATTTCTCCGAGCCCTTTGTAGCGTTGAACCTGTAATCCTTTACGACCGGTTTTTATAATCTCATCCAAGAGTTGCATAATTGAACGGGTAATAATTTCGTCCTCTGCATTGGTTGTTGTTATACTAAACAGATCAATTTCACCACCGTAAATCTGGCTGACTTTCATGCCGCTTTTATTTAATGAAGCAGCCAATTTCCTAAATGAGTTGGATTCATAGATTTTGGTCACGTCAATTGCAGAATGAATGATGTCTTTTTGTTCAACAGTTTCTACTGTTTCAACTTTATCTGCGGTTTCTGATTCTGCGTCATCGGGTGGCGCCTGTGTTTCCTCTATATCATCTAAATCGATTTGTTCTTCATCAGAGGCTGTTAATCGCTCGGTGATTTCTTCAATGAGTTTTGCCTCTTCCTCATCTGAATAGGTATAGTACTCTGAACGAGTTCCGTCATTTTCACGGACGCCGATTCGGGCAATTGGAAATTCTTCTGTCTCCAGATGTTGTTTTTCGATGTAGGTTTCCGGTTCGATACCATGACGAATGAGGCTTGTGGACAAATGTCTAAATTCGCGAATAATTGTTTGGAAGGATTTCAACGCTTCGGAGGACAATGGCTCACCGTTAATCGGACTGATTATCAAATCATCTACGCCATTATCAAATAAGAAGGATTCTAATTGATCTTCTGTATCAATATATTGTTCTCTTTTTCGCCTCTTTATCTTAAATAATGGGGGTTTGGCTATGTATACATAACCTTCTTCAATGAGTGGTTTCATCTGTCTGAAGAAAAATGTCAGCAGCAGCGTCCTGATATGGGATCCATCAACATCAGCGTCTGTCATGATTACAATTTTGTGGTACCGTGTTTTTTCAATATTGAATTCATCGGCCCCAATACCACAACCTATGGCAGTAATCAATGCCTGGATTTCATTGTTATTTAAGAGCTTGTCTAAACGTGCTTTTTCTACGTTAAGTAATTTTCCCCGCAAGGGCAGTATTGCCTGGAATTTACTGTCCCGCCCCTGTTTTGCAGAACCACCGGCGGAATCACCCTCGACTATATAGATTTCACACTGGGCCGGATCTTTTTCTGAGCAGTCAGCAAGTTTCCCAGGTAAGGCAAAACTGTCCAATGCACCTTTCCGCTGCGTTAATTCCCGCGCTCGTTTTGCGGCTTCACGTGCACGTGCTGACAACAGGTTTTTATCGACAATCCGCCGCGCTTCCTGCGGATTCTCTTCCAAATACTCGGCCAGCCCTTCGTTGACAATTTGTTCAACAATACCCATAACCTCCCGGTTGCCGAGTTTTGTTTTTGTCTGTCCTTCAAATTGCGGTTCGGGTATTTTTACGCTAATGACACATGCCAATCCTTCTCTGACGTCTGTTCCTGTTACCGGCTTTTCATTTTTAAACGCGGGAAGACTTTTAAGATAGCTGTTTATGGTTCGGGTCATTGCCTTCTGCAATCCAGACAGATGCGTACCCCCTTCAAATGTATTTATATTATTTGCATATGTAAAAATATTTTCGCTGAAGCTGTCGCTGTATTGCAGCGATACTTCGACATCGATATTATCTTTGAGCGTATGGATATAGATAACATCACAAATCACTTGTTTGCCTGCATTCAGGTGCTCAACAAACTCAACGATCCCACCTTCATAATAGAATTTTTCTTTGCGAATGCCTTCTTCGGGTCGTTCATCCGTTAAGCGAATAGTAATACCCTTGTTGAGAAAGGCAAGTTCACGAAAACGATTGGCCAGGATATCCCATTTATATTCTAAAGTACTGAAAATTTCCCCGTCTGGTTTAAACGTAATTTCCGTTCCATTGATATTCGTGGGTCGATTTTTTTTTAGCTCGGAGGTTGTGTCTCCGCGCTCAAAACGCATATGGTGAACGTTTCCATCACGATGAACTTCTACTTCAAGCCATTCACTTAATGCGTTAACACACGATACGCCAACACCATGCAACCCACCGGATACTTTATAGGAATTATGATCAAATTTACCACCCGCATGAAGGACTGTAAGGACGACTTCGACAGCTGGTTTTCCTTCACTTTCATGAAGATCTATCGGGATGCCGCGACCATTGTCGATGACAGATACGGAATTATCGATATGAATCGTTACGTCAACATTGTTGCAAAATCCGGCAAGCGCCTCATCGACGCTGTTATCAATAACTTCGTAGACTAAATGATGAAGCCCTCGTTCGGCCGTGTCGCCGATATACATGCTGGGACGTTTTCGAACTGCCTCTAATCCTTCTAGAACAGTGATACTGCTTTGATCATAATTCCCCGGTAAATTTTCATTCTCGGTATCAGAATGATTTAACTCGTTTTCCTGATCACTCATGCTGGAATTTTTTCCTTCAGAAAATAATAAAATTAAAAGTAAATAATAAAGTTCAGAAATTTACTACAATTTTTCGATTTTATAATCTGCGAAGGGGGAAAATTCAATATTTTTCTATAATTTATGTTCTATTGCATCAAAATAATAAATATAGGTATTATCAGGGTAATGAGTGGATTTAAAAATGAAATAAGATTTTACAATATTTTAAACGGATAAGCTTCCGTCATTATAAACGAATTTACCTGCACAGATCGTCGCCACTATTTTTCCTGTAACCGATTTATTGTGAAACGGTGAATTTCTGGATTTTGAGAATGATTGATTAATATCTATTCGATGTTCTTTATTAGGATTTATCAACGTAATATCAGCGTGTTGTCCAAGATTCAGTGTGCCGCATTTCAGATTTAATACATCTGCAGGTCCGGTTGTAAATTTTGCAATTAAATCGGATAAATTCATGATGCCGCTTGCCACCAACCCGCTTAGGCAGAGTGGGATAGCAGTTTCTAATCCCAAAATACCAAACGGGGCATTGACCAAATCTTTTGCTTTTTCTGCAGGTGCATGCGGAGCGTGATCCGTTGCAATAACAGAAATTGTATTATCCAGAAGGGCATTTAATAGCACTTCCTGGTCTTCCTTCGTCCCCAATGGCGGATTCATTTTACCATTGGTTAGTGCGATAGGCAGGATATCATTCGTCAGGAATAAATGATGGGGGGAAACCTCTGCTGTAACCGGAAGACCGCATTCTTGTGCATTACGTACGTAATTAATTGATTTATAATAGCTAATATGCTGAATATGAATTTTAGTTTTAATTTTTTTACAGAGTTCTATATTGCGTGCAACCATGTTGCTTTCAGCTTCTCCGGGCATTCCAGGCGCACCCATTAATTTAGAAACTGCGCCTTCTCTAATTACACCTCCAGCATTTGCTGCCATCTCCTCGCAGTGATCAATTATCGGCAAACCTGTTTGGAAGGCTAATTTCATTGCCTCAAACATTGTTTCATCATCCTGAATGCAGTCTCCATCGTCGGTTATAGCAACGACATTTGTACTTTCCCCTATATTAATTATATCCGTCAGCTTCTGACCTTCTCTACCTTTAGTTAAACAGACCGTTGGCAGAGTATTAATTAATGACGATTTTTCAATTATGGAATTCAATAATTCTATGGTTTTAACGGAATCAATAGCCGGACGAGTATTCGGCATAGCAACAATTGTTGTAAATCCTCCAGCAGCAGCAGCTTTTGTCCCTGTTTGTATATCTTCTTTATATTCGAAACCAGGCTCTCTTAAATGAACATGCATATCAATGAGCCCGGGTGTAATAACCAAGTTTGAAACATCAATTACTTTAGTTGAAGGTAAGCAGGAAAGAGTAGAAGGATCGACTAATATCGATTCATCTATACCGATATCTCCAATGGCGTCAATATGGTTTTCTGGATCAATCACTCGTGCATTTTTTAGTATCAATTTCACTGATTATCTCTCTGATCTAAGTTTAAATTGAATTTTTCTTAGTAGTTCCTGAGGTATTACATGGCCTTGCTCCCGACATCGATTGGCACATGTCCATGCGAACTCATAATTCTGGTTTTCGTAGTAGGCGACCACTAAATTTTTCCATGCTGTAGATAATGAAGGTTTAATGGCGACGGCTTTTTTGAAACATTTTATTCGCTCTGTGTTCGTGTCCTGAACAGAGCCTAAATTTTGCCACGCTTCTGCAAAATTTGGATATATTTTTAAGGCTTTGTTATATGATGCAACTGCGAGTTCATTCAACCCTTTCTGTCGATATGAAATCCCCAAATTATTCCAGGCCTCCGCATCGTTTTCGTTAATTGATATTGATAGCTTACAGACTGCGATCGATCTATCGAATCGATCTTTTACTCTTAGGGCGCTGCCCAATGAACTTAGATATGCACCTACAACTTCTTTTTTGGATAACGGTCTGAGGTAAAATGAATTTTCCGTTTCTGCTTTAAGATGATGCAACATATTTAGTATCTTATCAATAATATTCGTGTATTTTTTGGCAAGAGTTTAATAATTCAGAGCTGGAATCAATATGGTTTCTTTAAGTTTTTGAGCGGTTATAACCAGTTCTTTTCCCAACTTTGTCAAGT
>WLWI01002465.1_pt1 | contig 15958 bp, 15 predicted proteins | sample 6701501 | NCBI WGS metagenome assembly WLWI01 (sample SAMN12718690, study PRJNA515312) | sponge metagenome | isolation source: marine sponge | host: Mycale hentscheli | place: New Zealand: South Island, Marlborough, Capsize Point | collected 2014-11-01
GGGAAGCCGGCGGGGTGGTGGATGAAGCCAGTTTGTTCATCTCTGATTAAAGTCGACTTTGTGCCCATGGCAGAGGGTATAGTCGTCTTTGCCCTATTGAACTTGTTCTTATATTGCTTAAGTATTTGACTTCCCATGAATAAATACCTGATTCAATGTGTTTGGCCAGTTGCCTTTGTAAAGCACATTCAATCTAAAATCAAGTAAATTATCATAAAAATCTTATAGTTATAGAAACTATATAATGTATTAAGTAATATATACCATATAACTATAGTTTCTTAAGTTATTGAAAAATATATATAAAGTAAAAATATATGATATAAATATGAGGCTAAAAGTAATCAATAGATGAGAGTATAAATGGGTGATTACGACGCTCATTTACGCCAACTAAGGAGAATAGTTAAGGTATTGGGACAAAAATCTATACGTCGAAATTCAATTTTATCTCTCAAACAAAAAGGAATAGTCCTACAAGTAATCACAATGGAAGAATTCAATGAAATGGGTTTTCATTTATTACTTCGTCGTGGCCGTGACACGTTATAATTTGAATTTGTATCAAGGGCATAGAGATTATTTTGATTTTGGGACGGGCAACATGAACAAAACCGTATTAATTGGAGCTGCGATATCCTTTGTAATTGTTTTACTCTTCATTGTGTTAATGCCAAAAAGAAATGTTGATCAGGATCTTGTAACTGAGAATACAGTATCTGCAACGCCTCCTGTGAATCTGGGACAAAGCAAGGTTGAGCCAGAAGAGCGATTCGAATCCTCAAAAGAAATGCTGGTTGAAGACAAACATCGAAATGATATGCAGTCTGCTTACGCTGGTTTGCAACAATCACGAAAGCAATTGAAATCTGATGCGAATTGGCTTAAATCAAAAATATGGGGGCTTAAACTTCCGTCTGAGCAAGCCCGCACGATCAATAATACCATGCGACAAACCTACGCCTATCTTAAAAACCCACCCATGCTCGGTGCATACTTTAGCGTAGATGAAATCAATCGTGAGGTCAGGCAAGTGGAGTCTATGATCGCTGGGTTGGGAAAAGCTGAGAAGATAATTTCGAGTAGAGATAGGACCGGAGAATAGAATTTTAATTCAGGCAGCGAGAACTACGCGATTACGTCCTCGTTCTTTGGCCTCGTATAACAATTTGTCTGCATTATCGAGTATTTCTTCGAGAGAGTTTCCCGTCTTATCTGAAACACCGACACTGACAGTGATTGGAATTCGTTTACCTTCATGCTCAACCTGGAGACATTCTATTTTTTTCCTAAGATCTTCGAAATAAGGAGAAAAATTAATTGTATTTGCGCTATGTAATAGAATACAAAATTCTTCACCGCCGTAGCGGGCGACGATACTCGATTCAGGGGCTGAGGCCAAAATGGTAGATGCAACCAGACGTATGGCTTCGTCACCAGCGGCATGACCATAAGTGTCATTGAAATTTTTAAAATGATCGATATCGATCATGGCGGCGCAAATATACGATATTTCATTTTTTGCCCGCAAATGAATTCTTTCACCTGCTTCGAAGAGATATCGTCGGTTATATAGGCTAGTAAGATAATCTCGATTAGAAGCATCTCTAATAGATTTAATTTGCGCGATTATTTCAATATTCTGTGAAATACGACAGTAAAATTCTTCTAAGATAAAAGGCGTCCTCAAATAGTCATTTGCACCAGCTTTCAGCAGCAAGGCAGATAAATTTTCATTATCACTGCCCGAGATACCAATGATACAAATCTTATCTCTCGAAAATTTTTCACGAATTTGAACGACTAATTCCACTCCGTTCATTACCGGCATTTCGTAATCAGTTATGACGAGGCTCAATTCAGGATGAGCATCCAACATTTCAAGAGCTTTCTCCCCATTCTCTGCCTCAATCACATTGTACTGATGCAACTTAAGTAGTTGAAAAACATATTGTCGTTGTGTCCTTGAATCGTCTACCAGCAAAATCCAGGTTCGGCGATTATTTTCTATTTGATGAACCAGGTCGGCTACATATAATATCTCACTAGTATTTCTTTTGATAACGTAATCAAATACATTCTTCTGTAAAATTCGCTGACGTACAGATTCATCCATTGCACCTGTTAACACAATTACAGGCAGATTGTATGAATTCATAAGATCCACAATTTCGCCATTTGGGGCATCGTGTAAATACAGGCAAACAATAGTCACCAGCCAATCATCATGAGTGTCAATAACAGATTTGGCATCAGTCATGCTGTCGGCAATAGTGACGATCGCATCATCAATTTTGTTTTCAATGCTATTTGAAAGTAAATTCGCAACAGCTTTACTATCATCAACGATTAAAATGCGTGGCATTCTGGTTTTGCTTAAAAAAGTGAATAGTTGCAAAGATTAGCGGCACACCGATACTTTTTCTTTACCTGATGTCTAAAAAAAATTATGTCTACTCAGTAGTACGTGGCCGGTGACGCGTACAACACCGCTGATTTTTCGTCGAATTCGGTTAGTTCAGCGAGATGAACCTGATTATTGAGAGGTAAGGTATTGTTTGATATATATTTTACCTTGAGATAATTAGGAGTGTAGGCTAGATAGGCAAGACCATCTTTTTGTGTATTATCGGTTTGGTTTTCCAGGAGGACTGGAAATTTTCTGCCTATGTAATTACTTAAAATATCGCGTCTCATCCTTGTAGCCAATGTATGTAACTGCTGAGTTCGTAATTTTTTAGTAATTGATTGAATCTGATCCGGCAAGCTTGCAGCGCGAGTACCCTGACGTGCAGAATATGGAAAGATATGGATGTGTGAAAACTCACAGGCTTCAATAAAGTCCAGAGATTGTAGCCATTCATTTTCACTTTCCCCTGGAAACCCGACAATAATGTCGGTGGTGACATTGAAATCTGCAATGCAGGAGCGTGCTTTTTCCAGCAACTTCTTATAGTCACTGGTTTTACAACGTCTGGCCATACGACGTAAAACAGTGTCACTGCCACTTTGTAATGGTAAGTGTAGGTGGGGCATAAAACGCGGGTTGTCAAACAATTCAAAGAATTTGTCTCCCAGGTCCCAGGGTTCGACAGAGCCAAGACGAATACGTGGGATATCAGTATTTATCAGGATAGTCTCGATCAATGTATATAAATCACTATTTATATCGCTGCCATAACCACCTATATGTACTCCTGTAAGTACTACCTCTTTAACATCTTGTTGTTGAAGTAGGTTAATCTCATCAATGATGTCGTGGATCGGCTTGCTTCGTTCGCTACCACGAGCGTGGGTAACAATACAAAAGGTACAACTATAGCGACAACCATCTTGGACCTTGATAAACGCACGATTTCGGCCACGAGAGAACAATGCGCTCTCACCGGGTGAAGTTGCCAGGCTAGGCATCGCATCAGGATTCAATTCGGCATGTGCAATTTTAGCCAGGCTGTCTTTTTGTTGATTGGGAATGACGAGATCGATAGATTCAATTTCATTCGCAATTTCCGGGTTCAAACTCGCATAACAGCCACTAACGACAAGTTTTGCTTTTGGGTTAATCCTTTGTGATTTACGGATCAATTGGCGTGATTTTTTCACGGCTTCCTGAGTGACGGCACAGGTATTTATAACTAGCATGTCAGCTGCCTCTGGATTATGGGTAATGGAGTATCCCAGTGACTGGAAATCATTACCCCAGCTCTCCAGTTCAGCTTCATTAAGTCTACAGCCCAGTGCTTTTAACGCTATGCGCATTTTTCAATAATTAGTATGGTGATGATGAAAACGAGGCGGAATTATAAGCCAAACTTGGCAATATTCCATTCAATCAATCACGTTTGGTTTCCAGACATCACAGCAAGGTGCTTCGCCACACACAGAGGTAAAGCGCTTAAATTGTATCCGCCTTCAAGTACAGAAATTATTCGACCCTGACAATGTTTATCAGCCATTTCCATCATACGTTGTGTCATCCAGCCGAAAAAGTCGGTGCTCAATAGAATATGCCCTAGTGGATCGTCTTCATGTGCATCAAAGCCAGCGGATATGATCACGAAATCGGGTTTGAAATCATCAATTTTTGGGAGGATTCTATCTCTAAAAGCAGTCTCATAATCCTTAACACCTACACCTGCAGCCATCGGGCAGTTAAGAACACTGCCTTTACCTTTACCAATACCCGTTTCTGAATAGGCACCGGTCCCGGGGTAATAGGGGTATTCATGAGTGCTGATATATAGAACAGAAGGATCTTCTTCAAAGGTATGCTGTGTTCCGTTACCGTGATGCACATCCCAATCCAGGATCAGAATTTTATCGAAACCATGCTGTTTTTGAAGGTTTCGTGCCAAAATAGCGACATTATTGAAAAGACAAAAACCCATTGCCTGATCATGCTCGGCATGATGGCCGGGTGGTCTTGCCAATACGAATCCGTTTTCGACTTTCCCTTCAACAATTGCACTGGCAAGTGCTACTGGCGCACCAGCCGCCAGCAAGGAAACTTCGAATGATTTTTGCGAGATCGGAACATCCATGGAATCAAGAAAAGACTGATTTGTTTCACAGGCCGTTTGAGCACGTTGAATATATTTATTGCTGTGTGAAGTTTCCAGCCATTTTCGCTCAATTGCGGCAGTGGGTAACTGTTGTAGGTCTTTAAACCAAGGCTGTGAACGGAGATGAGCCATTGTCACCCGCAAACGTTCATGGCTTTCCGGGTGTCCTTCACCTGTATTGTGATCTAAAAATGCATCGTCATAAATAAAACCAGTATTCACTTTTATCGTTCTCTATTTAATTTGTCTGGCATAGTATAGTCTAAAACTAAACTCTGTAGCTGCACCAATCAACGCTAACGAATATTTAAGTGAATGCCTCGATTTAATCTTAATAGTTATGAGTTTTTCGCTTTTCTGAATGCAATGATGTTGCAGGCGACTCGTTAAGATACAGCTTCAAATTTCTGAAACTATGACTACGATCCCCGTCTTTCTTTGCTCTTTTTAGAGAGTGAAGTGCCGAAGAATAGTCCCCGCTTAAATAGCTCAGTGCTGCCACCATTGTTGTGTATCGATTCTATTTGGTATTTACTAATCCCTCTGTAGGCGCATTATAATTATTGACCATTCAAAGGCAGCGAGATTCCGTACAATAAGGAATCAGGAAAAACTCCTGGTTTCCGCAAATTTACGAGCTAACTTTTGCTAGCTTGACGAGGTGATAAGTTCTTCGTTGTGAAAAATGCCACAGGTTTAAGAGTACAGACAAATTACAGTTGAGCAGTTGAACGCGCTGGAGAGATTAGATCGAATAGAATATGCGCGGTCTCTTCAAGCAAAATATCAATTGGATCGACATCCTCTGCTTCGTCGGGCTCTTCGTCTTTACTCAATGGTTCCAGACCCTGGGCAAGCCTGAATTCATTTTTAAGTTTTAAATTTGTCTCCAGCAATTTTTCTCTTTCGCGCTTACGTTCATCTTTCAATAAAGATACAGTCTTTTTTTCACTTGCGGCCAGAGTAAGCGATTGTTGCTCGAGTAACAATTGAAACAGTTTGTTGGATTTTATTCGCGTTTCATACTGTTGTTTTGCACGATGAAAGCTATCAACTGGAGCACTTGCGGACAAATAGCGGGCAGGTCTTATTTTTTCCCAGGGAAGTGCGTTATCTAACGAGCGTTCACCGTGATCGACAGCTGATTCAGCTGTTGGAAATATAATGTCCGGCACAACGCCTTTATGTTGATTACTGCCTCCACTTATGCGGAAGAATTGCGCTATTGTTGTCTTTAATCGACCGTGTTCATTGTCAGAGTTTCGGGCTATACGATTAAGATCTACTATCTGCTGCACGGTTCCCTTCCCAAAGGTTGGTTCACCGATAATAATGCCGCGGCGGTAGTCCTGGATCGCACCTGCGAAAATTTCCGATGCAGAAGCACTGTTTCTATCGACGAGAACTGCGAGTGGCCCGGCATAGGCGATTTCGGGATCAGGGTCGTTATTGATTTCTATTCTGCCACTTGCATCCTTGGTCTGAACAACAGGTCCGGATTCTATGAACAGGCCAGTAAACTCTAACGCTTCAGATAGAGATCCCCCACCATTACTACGAAGGTCAATAATAATGCCATCTATCTCTTCACCATGGAGCTCCTTGAGTATTTTGCGCACATCTCTACTGGTGCTTTTATAGTCCTTGTCACCACGCGCTTGCGCTGCAAAATCACTATAAAATGTTGGTACATCAATAACCCCAATACGACCCTCACTATTCGGTATATCAATTATTGATGACTTCGCAGCTTGCTCTTCAAGCTTTATTTTGTCACGAACAATTGAGATTATTTTGTTAGGGCCTTCGAGACCTGATGCGTTTGGCAGGATTTCCAGTCGCACCACAGTATCTTTAGCGCCACGGATAAGGTCCACCACATCATCAAGTCGCCAGCCGATGACATCTATAATTTCACCTTCAATGTCTTGTCCAACACCGACGATTTTATCTTCCGCATGTAGTTGGCCCCCAAGATCAGCCGGTCCACCGGGAACGATTTTCTGAACCTGTGTATAATCAGTTTCTCCTCGTAACACAGCGCCGATACCTTCCAGGGATAAGCGCATGCTGATATCGAAATTCTCTGAAGTACGGGGTGAAAAATAAGAAGTATGTGGTTCAATTGCAGTAGTGTATGCATTTATAAAAGTCTGCAATACATCACTTGCATCCAGCTGAAAAGTGCTGGTTCTCAACCTCCGATATCGTTTTGCCAAAGTCTCGTTGATATCTTCCTTCTTCTTGTCTGCTAGTAGTAAGCTTAAGTAATCGTTTTTAATTCGCTTACGCCACAATTCGTCTAATGAAGATTTATTATTTGCCCAGTTTGACTCTCGTCTATCGAACTGATATTCCTCTTCAAGCGAGAAATCAAAATCAGATTTGAGCATCTCAAGCGCATATTGAACCCTTTCGTCTATACGCTCACGATATCGTCTAAAAATAACGAAGGCGGGGGATAAGTCGGGTTCATCAAGTGCATCGTCCAGATCATATCGATATTTTTCAAATTCATTAATATCCTGACTAATAAAAAAACTGTGATTTTGGTCTAAACTCTTTAAGTAGTTGTCAAGTATTTGACTGGAAAGATGGTCATCAAGCGGTTTTTTCTTGTAGTGATAGTTCTCAATAATGCGAGTAATCATTTCTACCGCTTTCTCATGATTAGCATCCGGTTTTAGTTCGCTGAGAGGAACGGTGGGTATCTCTGCTATAGCGGGAAGGAACAGGCTGATACTGATTAATATGGCACTTGTAGTTTTTTTCATAAACATAGCTAATAATTGTATATAGGGCTTAGATAATACTAAACAGTCAGAGGTTCCATTTATGTGGCAAGAAGCATTGCCGAGCCAAGAGTATAGCGTTTAGTTTGTTGCAAAACAGCCCGGAGATCAATTTGACCACCACCGTGGTACATACGAGGACTCCTAATGAGGGTTTTCGCTGTCTTCGGCCGAATTCAGGGAAGATAACTGCTTCAGTATATCCCGCGATTTTTTCTTGTTTCCTCCTAGAAAACTCGGTGCTCTTCGGTAGAATTCTGCTAAATCTTTAAGGGCCTGTACATTGCCAGGGTCTAGCTCAACGGCCTTTTTGAAGGCTTTTAAGGTCTTCCTAACATTACGTAAGGCGGTCAGCCAGCTGCCTTCTTCTGCTATCCGACCATGGCATTTGCCTAGCATGTGATGATAGATGGACTCCATCGGTGCCAATTTCACAGCTTCTTGAAATAATGGCAATGCAGTTTCGTATTCTTTAGCGTCATAGTGAGCCTGGGCTCGAACAAACAGGCTATTTGGGGAATTTTCAGGGCTTGCTGCAAAAAGTTGAATGCTCATAAGTAGAAGAGCAATACCAATGGCGTCATGAAATGGAATGACTGGTTTCCTTACACGTGTACGCGATTGGGTTTTAATGTTCGACATTTTTCGATTTATAGCTGAATGAACTATTTGCAAGGCAAATTGTAAAAATCAGTATTCAATAGTGAATAAGTGAATGAATAGAATACTTTGATAATTTTTCTCTACCTTTGAGGACATCCAGTTCAATGACAAAAGCACAGGCCACTATTTCTGCCCCGATCATTTCAATCAATTCACAACTCGCGGCAGCTGTCCCACCCGTGGCTATCAAATCATCTACCAATAGTACACGGTCATTCGCCGCTAATGCATCTGTATGAATTTCAAGCTCTGCCGATCCATACTCAAGATCGTAGGAAACACTTTGCGTTTTAGCCGGCAATTTTCCCGGCTTACGCAAGGGGATAAATCCAACACCCAATTCCCATGCTGCAAGAGTACCAAAAATAAAACCGCGTGCCTCCATTCCCGCAACAGCGCTTATATTCTTATCGATAAATGGTTTTATCAATTCATGTACTGTAAATTTCAATATGGCCGGATCTTTCAACAGTGGAGTAATATCCTTAAACTGAATGCCTGGCTTTGGAAAATCTGGAATGTTTCTAATATTAGCTTCAATTTGTTGCATGATTGGTATTTCCGTTCCATTAGTCTGATTCAAATTAATAATACCGGTAAAAACTGAAGTCGCACAGTTATTAATCTGTTCCGAATATTATTCAGGAGCACTAATTGCTTTAGAATACTAAAGAAGTTGAAAAAAAATCTGCAGGAATTTGTTACATTGACATGAAATATGGCAATAATTTAAATTCTATCATTAGCAAATTATTTAACTCAAATGAAACCAGTTATCAAATATATCGCCTGTGAATAGACATCAAATTATAATTCTTTTGCTTCTTGCGTCATTTGCAGTGAATGCCAGTGCCGATTTCAATTTTTCTCAACAACGCTTAATTATGGTTGAGGAAATAGAAGAGACCGTCAGTTACACCAGTGAACAAATCGGAAAGATAGCCCTTGATGAGCGGGTAATTGAGGTCATGAAAAGAGTTCCTCGCCATGAGTTTGTGCCACACGACATGCGGTCTTTTGCCTATCAGAATCAAGCTCTACCAATCGGTAGCAAGCAAACGATATCTCAACCATATATTGTTGCCTTGATGACTGACCTGGCTGAGCTGAATAATAATTCGCTTGTCCTGGAAGTGGGTACCGGGTCAGGTTATCAAGCTGCCGTACTCGCTGAGTTGGCTCATCATGTTTACAGTATTGAAATCGTCGAGGCGCTGGGTATTCAGGCAGGGATAACATTACAACGACTGGCTTACGAAAATGTAAGCCTACGTATCGGTGATGGTTACCATGGTTGGCCTGAACAAGCCCCGTTTGACGCGATTTTGGTAACTGCAGCACCAGAAATTATTCCAGAAGCCTTAATCGAACAACTCAAGCCCGGTGGCAATTTAGTTATACCAGTAGGAAGACAATCTGGCGTTCAGAGTTTGCAGGTGCTACGAAAAGACATGAATGGGAAAATATCTGTCCGTGATGTGCTACCCGTTGGTTTTGTCCCTTTCACTCGCGATCAGTGACTACCAATACCCTGCTAAATATAGGCTCGGTAGAGCGGGCTAAGATGTGATTGTTAAGCCTTTGGATAGCCGGTGGGAATTGAGCCTGACGCGATGTCGCCAGCCTTCGCTTCAGTATTGCTGTAGTAAATAGTCATGTTTTTTATTTTGTCATCTTCATAAGTAAAAAAATTACAATTGTGCAATGTTTGCATGCCGGCGGACAAATAATCAGAATCCAGTTTTGGTGTCAGCTTAACTACAAAGGTACAAGCGCATTGCTTAACTTCCAGGTCAACATAATGGATAAAATCACCAAACCACGCACTAAAATTGCCACAAAGATGAGAGTAGAATTCCTGTAAAGGTAACTCGCTATTTTTCGGGTTTTTTCTAAAAATACGTAAAGGGTTATCACCGTGACGAATAGTCACCAGACAGTCGTCTGTAAAGCAATCCACTACAGCATCAATATTTCCTAGAACAACATTATTGAAATAATCCTTTTCTACCAGGTGAATATAATCATCTCTTTTGTCAATTATCATTATTCAATTTCGTTTTATTTTCAGTAATAGGCACTAGGAGCTACTGGCTTCTGTGGAATTGGTTTTAGTAACCAGACTTGCAAGTTTATTAATCCAGCCGCTACCACTTTCATCTTCCGCCATTGCCATTTTAGTTAAGGTGACGTAATCAATCTTACCAGTCGACAACATAGGTAATTCTTCTGCCAATATTACTTTTTTGGGAATGGATATTTCACCGTACTTTAATTGTTTTGCTGTTTCCTGTATGTGTTTCCTATTGGCATTCAAATTGTTACTAATCAATACAATCTTTTCCCCTTTTCGTTCATCTGGCAATGTTACCGCCGCATGATTGAAATCAGGCCATGTTTGAATGGCTAATTCTTCAACTGCCAGCAACGAAACCATTTCCCCGCCAATTTTTGCAAACCGTTTGGCGCGGCCTAAAATGGATATAAAGCCATCGTCATCAACATAAGCAATATCGCCAGTATCGTGCCAACCTCTTCCGCAACTTGCCTTTGGACTAGTAATCTCACCATTAGAGCCATGAATTAAATAGCCCAACATAACATTGGGTCCTTTCACAATTAAACGACCACCGCGCTCAATACCATCTACTTTTTCAATATTGTATTCCATACCGGGGATAATATGTCCGACAGTACCACTTCTGTTGGTCATTGGCGTGTTAGCGGCAATAACCGGGCTGGTCTCAGTTACGCCATAGCCTTGTAAAATACGGATGCCAAATTTCTCCATCCATATTCTTTGTGTGTCATCGCTTAATTTTTCCGCACCTGCAAGAGCATAACGCAGGCTTTGAAAATCATAAGGGTGAGCATGATGTGCATAACCTTTCATAAAAGTGTTAGCGGCAAAAAATATGGTAGCACCAAGTTCATAAATGAGCTCTGGAATGATGCGGTAATGTAGAGGCGTCAAATAAAGGAAGGTTTTACTTCCTGCCAACAAAGGCATCAGACAGCCGACATTTAAACCGAAAGAATGAAATAGTGGCAGACAATTAAACATAACGTCGTTCGGCCCAAAATCGATATAGCATTTTCCTTGAGCGTAATTCGACAAAAGGTTTAGGTGAGAAAGAACTACTCCTTTCGGTACACCTTCAGAGCCAGAGGTAAATAGTATAGTTGCTGGTTCAGTTGGGTCACATTTTTTTCTAAATTGACGGTAATGTGACTGTGGGTAATAACTACGTACAAGACCCAGTATTTTCGCTGCACTGGAAATTCGCTTACCTATATCCTCAAGATAAACTACATTCACCTGCTTTTCTAATTCCTCGATTGAGTCCGTGAGCGCAGCGTTGTCAATAAATTTACGTGAAGTAAACACAGTCTTTATTTGGGCCGTACTGCACGCACTGAGGAGTACCTGTACTCCGGCACTATAATTTAGCATTGCCGGCACACGACCAAGAAACTGCAGGGCTAGATAGCTAATTACCGTACCTGAAACGTTAGGCAGTAACAGGCCTACATACTCCCCACTTGAGGTGTCCTTCTCAATTTCTCCTGCTAATATAAATGTCCTGCTAATAAGTTGTCGATAGTTAAGCGGTTCACGGTTGATATCTTCAAGTACTATCTTCTTATAATGATGTTGTTTAGCAGCATCTAACACCGCAGAAAACACTGTCTTTCGATACTCGTAAGTGGTGTAAATTAGTTTGTACATAATGTTTTGCAGAATTAATGTAGCTGCTTTTCTGCGAGCATGACCTTGTACGCTTTCTGGAATTAGTACTGTTTCTGGTGGTAATACGGTGATTGTGATACGTGGAAACCAGACTACTTTGTCTTGTCCTTTTATGTAGGAAAATGGACTGTACTGACAACCCTCTAAAGCAATAGGCAGAATCTTTGCGTTAGCTTTGTCAGCTACCAGGGCTGGACCTTCGTAGATTTTCATCAATGAGCCAGTAGTGGTAATGCGGCCTTCTGGAAAAATAACCGCCTTATTGTTCTCACGAATAAATTTGATCATGGATTTGATCGAAAGCGGACTACCCGGATCCATGATGAATAAATCAACAAATTTCAAAAATGGTCTGAAAGTGCGATTCGCTGCTATACGGGTATTGATGGAAAAAGTGGGTGTTTCAGGCAACCAGGCATACAGCAAAAGCCCGTCGAGTAGAGAGGTATGATTGGCTACTATGAGGGCACGTTCGCCGGTCTCATGGTAGTACTCCATTCCACTGACTTTCACTCCATATAAAAGACGAAGCAGACAGCGTAACAGGAATTTAGCCAGTTTTATCATCCGGATATATTACGGATTTCAAGAGAGTTAGGCGAGCTTACTTACAGTACAATGTTTGAAATTATTGCCAGATGCTTGTTAATAAATTAGACGCCAGTGATTTTGTTTTGAGAATTTTGCACAATCAATCGCTGACCGGGTTTCAGGTGCTTGTTTTTTACAATATTATTCCAGCGAAGTAATTGTGCCACAGTTACCTTGTGGCGTCTGGCGATTAGCCACAGCGAATCTCCTTTTTTCACAGTGTAGCTAATTGTACTGTTTTTTTCGTAATTAACAGGAATAGCTTTCGGGGTGTTTTTTTCGCTAACTAAAAGCCGAAGGTTTAATTTTTTACCCGGGCGTAGAATACTTTTGGAGTTGATCCCATTCCAGTTACAAATTTGCTTAATACTAACGCCGTATTGGCGGCCGATATCCCATAATGTATCGCCGCGACGCACGGTGTAAATATGATTGTTGCCATCTGCAGATTTTTTCAAACCTCGATATCGTCTTGAATCGAGACTAAGGGTGTAGTGTTTAAGCGGGTGCTTGGCGCTGGGGATTAATAGAGATTGGCCTTCGCGAATAAGGTTTTTACGAATTTTGTTAGTTTGTTTCAATGCACTAACACTGGTGCGATAGTTTTGTGCAATTACACTCAGACTTTCACCGCGCTTGATGACATGGCGTTTCCAGGTAATTCGTTCTGACTCAGATAAGCTGGCTAGTAGAGTTTTGAAGGTTTCACCCTTATTCACAGGTATTAGTAAACGGTGAGGGCCATCAGGGTCAGTTGCCCAGCGATTAAAAGCAGGATTCAAGGTATACATCTCGTCCATGCTCAGTTCGGCTAGTTTTGCAGCCGTAGCCAAATCCAGTTGTCTTTGTACGTCTATCTGAACAAAATGAGCTTTGTTCTCGATCTTCTGAAACTGTACGCCGTATTGCTCAGAATTAGCCAACAACTCCGCAACAGCCAACAAGCTGGGGACATAACCACGAGTTTCACGGGGCAGTCGTAGAGACCAAAAATCAGTCTTTTTATGAGCCTTGATATTACGTTTAATAGCGCGGCCAACATTGCGTTCGCCGGTATTATAGGCAGCCAATGCATGCAGCCAATTGCCTTTGAATTCCTTGTGTAACTTTTCCAGGTAATTCAATGCACCTTCAGTTGCAGCGACAATATCGCGGCGACCGTCATACCACCAATTTTGCTTTAAGCCATAGTCTTTGCCAGTACCAGGAATAAATTGCCAAATACCGGAGGCATGGCTGCGAGAATAGGCAAAAGGGTGATAGGCACTTTCGACGATTGGCAATAAGGCAAGTTCCACAGGCATATTGCGTCTTTCCAGTTCTTCAACGATATGAAATATGTAGGGTCGGGCTCTAACTGCAACCCTATCCAGATAGGCCTGATGACGTGCATACCATTTCACTTTGGCCACCACACTGGCTTGCTGCTTGTGTCGATCCAGCGAAAGATTATCCTTTATTCGATGCCAGACATCTTCATAGGCCAATTCAGTTGCATTGTCAGGACTTGCTGGTTTTGGTGTAGCCGTAGGTGATTTAACAACTTCCGGCGAGTTGAGTTTGTGCTTATTAGGCGATACCTCGTGCGCAACATTTGCGGGAGACAATTCCGAAGAACGTTCGGGGAGAGAATTACAAGCCGTCAGGACAAGAGCGATTATTATTATCGTAATACGCGATTTCAGCATGGCGCAATGCTAGGGATCTCGGCCAATAGGGTCAAGTATTAATCCGAGAAAATTGAAAAAAAACAGGGGATAAGAGTCGATAACTTATGCAAAACCAAAGAATTGGTAAAAATACGCCATTGACTGTGGCAAGATTCGAACTGAAGAGTCAGTATAAACCAAAAATTTATGGTTGAGCCATCAATTCATGTCTGAAAATATCAGAATCAGTGACAAAGAGAAGGGTGCATCGCAGAAACTTGAACAATGGTTTTCGTTGCAGCTTGGTCAGGTTGTGCTCCTGGAAGAACAGACGAGAATAGCTAGCATCTTACCGAAGTTGTTTGGTTATCACGTCCTGCAAATAGGTGCACTGGGAACAAAAGATCTGCTCAACAGTAGTTGTATATCCCACAAAATTCTGATTTTGTTTGAGTCTAATTGCACTTCTAATGAGGATTGTGTATTGCTTGGAGACGAAGAGTCGCTAGCTATTGCATCGGATAGCATGGACGTTGTGGTTCTGCCTCATGTACTGGAATTTGTTAAAAACCCGCATAAACTTCTTCGCGAAGTTGAAAGAGTATTAATTGGTGAAGGCCACCTGGTTTTAACAGGCTTCAATCCGTGGAGCTTTTGGGGTATATGGAGACTATTACTGTTGTGGCGAGAGTTACCCCCGTGGAATGGTCACTTCTATACATTCGCACGTATCAAAGATTGGCTGTCACTATTAGATTTCGAACTATTGCAATTAGAACGTTTCGCTTTTCGACCACCAGTACAAAATACTGGGTAAATACTGTTGGCCGTTTTTCGGTGGAGTCTATGTTATTGTTGCGAAAAAACGTGTTGTACCCCTTACACCGGTAAAAATGCGATGGCACGCCAGACGACAATTAATCACTTCCGGTATTATCGAACCGAGCGCGCGTCAGTATGAAAAAATTAGTTGAAATATTTACCGACGGAGCTTGTCGAGGTAATCCGGGACCCGGTGGTTGGGGTGCTTTATTGCGTTTTGCAGAAAATGAAAAAGAGTTGTTGGGTGCTGAACTTGATACCACCAATAATCGTATGGAGTTGACAGCAGCGATTATGGCTCTGCAAGCGCTCTCGAGACCTTGTAAAGTACAATTAACGACAGATTCGGTGTATGTGAAAAATGGTATTACCGAATGGATCGAAAACTGGAAAAGGAAAAACTGGCAGACGGCTAGTAAAAAACCGGTAAAGAATGTTGATTTGTGGCAGCAATTGGATGAAGTGAGCGCTTTACATGAAATTGACTGGCGTTGGGTAAAAGGGCATAGCGGTCATGCTGAAAATGAGCGTGCTGACCAACTAGCCAATGTCGCTATCGACAATATGCTGAACGGAAATTGAGAACACAGTTATTAAAAACAAATAGCTTATTTTTGAGTATTCAATAAAGTAAATTGTATCTGGCAATGGGAAAATTAATTTAACTAAATGCGACAAGTTATTCTAGATACAGAAACAACAGGTCTCGAACCGAAGCAAGGGCACCGGATTATTGAAATCGGTTGCGTTGAGGTAATAAATCGCCGTAAAACAAAGCGAGTTTTTCACCAGTATCTGAACCCACAACGTGATATTGAAGATGGCGCATTTGATGTACACGGTCTAAGTAATGAATTTCTCTCTGATAAACCATTATTCGCTGATATTGCGCAGGAATTAATTGATTTCATTCGCGATAGCGAAGTTATTATTCACAATGCGCCATTCGACCTTGCATTTCTTGATGCGGAGCTAAAGCGCTTGGGTAAGCAATGGGGTAAAACAGAAAACTATTGTCAGGTACTGGATACACTACCATTGGCAAGGGAATTACATCCCGGCCAGAAAAATAGTCTGGATGCCCTCTGCTCACGCTATGAAGTTGACAATTCACAACGTGAATTACAT
>WLWI01002466.1_pt1 | contig 15950 bp, 11 predicted proteins | sample 6701501 | NCBI WGS metagenome assembly WLWI01 (sample SAMN12718690, study PRJNA515312) | sponge metagenome | isolation source: marine sponge | host: Mycale hentscheli | place: New Zealand: South Island, Marlborough, Capsize Point | collected 2014-11-01
GTCGACAGCCGCAGCAAATTTTACATAAAATGATATCAACAATAGTAATAGTAGTGATTATAGTCATTGTTTTTCCTTTGCAGTGTTGACTATGAATAACATCAACCCAAGTGTGACCGATGTGCAAGGTCAACCCTCTGAAGGGATTTTAATAAACTTGCCTGCTGCAGAGGAAGCTTGCAAAAACAATCCACAACTCTGTGTGAAACACCTGCTAGCTGCCTGGTTTAATCGGTTTGAAGCAACTGCAAGGAGAATTGCAGCACCTACTCGACCCTTTACAAGAGGTTGTGCTTCCTTGGCAGAGGAACAGTTAAGGGAATATCGTGAACGGGCATGGATACACAGATGATACCACCAACAGGTATTTATTGACAGAACTACATGCTACATGTATTTATAATTTCCAAATGCAAACATCACTCTAAAACTGATATCAGCAATTTTTACCAACTACTTAATCCCAGTATTCTACAATTCGTCCAGACAACATATTCCGAAAAATTGAAAATATGTACAAAAACAAAAACAAAACAAAAACAAACAAACAAGACAACAACTCAAAATCCACAAAGAAGTCACCTACACTATCTAATACGTCCCCATCCAATCCTCCACATTTCAGCATATCGTCACAATACTCCCATCTGACATTCCTGTCAATAGCCTCATAATTTTCTGCTTCACCCAGCAGCTTGGCTATTTCTTATTGGGCTAGCATGTACTCTTACAACTCTACTGCATTTTACTCTTATAACCTACACTATCTAATCCTTCCCCATCCAATCCTGTACACTCCTCAAATATACATACAACCCCACCATTATTCCAAGCCTACTGTTGACAGAAGAGACAAAAGACAAAGAAATAGTTAGTAACTATAAAACTGCACAAAATAGTTAAAAAGAAGGGAAATAGAGCAATTCTGAGATCTACTATTTCCGGTCTGCAAAATGAAATTCAGCAGACACAAATGAAGCTGGAAATGGCAGAAATAATATTCACAGCATGGAATCATTCATAGAGACTTTGCTGGAGGAACAACATACTACTTCAGATAAAATAGCCCAACATAATATTGAGTTTAATAAAACCATATCAGAATTGAGGGAGGTCAACTCAATCAAAATTCATAAAACTTCTTCAATAATGCAGAAAAAAGGATGAAGAGAAGTTTGGTGAGACAAGTGCAGAGGTGAAAGAGGTTGTAGCTAATAAATGTGGTATGCACTTGGGAGTAAATTTACGTAAAGCCCAAAACACTGGCACTCAAACATACGAAAACAACTTGTCACTCCAACAAGACCCTGAACCACAAGATATATTTTCTTTATCCAGCTGTGCTGTAAATTCTACAAAATTTATCAACTACCAAGAGCCTCAACTGATTGGAACAATGTCATGGAATAGAATTGAGTTGCAGTGTTTGTTTCAGAAACATGTTTATATACAAGCACTAAGCTTAATATTAGTCACAAACATTCACACTCACACATGATTAGCTCTATATATTGCATGAATAACATAAACAATGAAATAATACTGCCTAGAATTCAAGCTGCAGCAAATTCAATGAAAGTGAAATTGTTTGAATGTAAAAAAAGATCAATTGTCGGGAGGCAAATACTGGTCTCCAACATAGAAACAATTAGAAATACTAAATAATGAGATATGTGAAAGCATACTAGGGCTAATCGACTGACTAACAACACACACCTCTAATTTAACCCAATTATCTAAGTCCACATTTGTGAAAGTGAAAAAAATAAAATAAATAATAATAATAAAACCATGTCATGGTTAGATACATTAGATAAAGACAACCGTAATATACTTGTAAACACTACACAAAGAAAAAGAAGATCTGTGGAAGTAAATAAGGAAGACGAGCGCATAATTTAAGAGGACAGAATTAAAAAAATGGAATGTGAAAAGAAAGCAGAAAAGGAAGAGCGAAGAATAATAGAAATTGAAATAATGCTATCTCTGTGATACGCACTGAAATAGAGCTCACCTCTGCACTCCAAAAAATTGGAAACTGGTGCATCAGTCTTCGTAATTCAATGCCAGCTGAATAAACTGATAGCTTCAAATACTTCAATAGCAACCTGCTTAGCTAATCAGTATATCCAACACAGAATAAACCACTTATTACACTCATTAGAGCACATCATAGCAAGACAATACAATCTCTTTTTTGTGTCCAACAAATGCACTAGAGATACTGGAGTGAAGAAGTACCCAAAATGTGGATGATCATCACAGTGTGGGAATGCCAGGAATTATGGACAGAGAAGCAGGAGTGATTGTAAAATATTAAACTATAGATTTGCAGTTACCTGCTAAAATTTTAATTAGTATAGACGCCATCCCCTCATACCGTGTAAACACTCCTGATGAGGTTGTTAGCAGTGTAGAGGGACATTGATATCCATCATTTATTTAGTTATGCACATGTCAAGTATTTCTGTGTTTGTTCGTGCGTGTTACTGTTACTGTTTTAGTTGTTATTATTGTTCATCATATATAAACTAACTTTTCACAGCTCTAATGTTGGATAGTTTAGGTAGTTTCAATTCAGTTGGCTCAATTTCATAGGCTTCATAAACACAGTCTACTAATTTATCCCTAGTCATGGTCACTGTTAGAAACAATAAACACAAATGAGAAATACGCATCACAAATCACTTTAAAGGTGGCTGCACCAGTCTTCAAAAATTAACATAATGATATCACACAAAAACAAACAAAATAACGAGCTTGCCACAGATAGGCAAACCAAAGAATGTATACTAACACGAAATGATTACAGAAAGAAAATACCATAATATAATGAACAAGAACATGTAAAAACAACAACAACAACAACAACAAAGTAAACAAAAAACTAACAAAAAATATTAAAGAAAATAAAAATAACGAGAATTAGAAATTGACATAAAATATTTTGTCTACATAGTATTTTAAGTAAGACATAAATACTAAAGTTGTATAGTGAAAGACATACAACAATATTATACACACAAACTGAAAAAGTCTTTAAAATGAGAGTTCCTATTGATGTATTGGATAATAACTTAAGCTGTCAGTTATGTGATAAAAATGACTTATCAAAATAATGATATCAAACAAAAACAAACAAAATAACAAGAAGCTTGCCACAGATAGGCAAACCAAAGAATGTATACTAACATGAAATGATTAGAGAAAGAAAATATAATAATATAATGAACAAGAACAATGTAAAACAAACAAAAAACAACAACAAAAAAAACAACAATAGAATTAGAAATTCAATGAAGGCTGTACAAAATTTAATAGCACATTAATAATTTATAAACTAAATATAATTTCATATGACTATTTAACTATTGTTTGCAAATATGAACAAATTGTAGTATAATATGCAGAGAATTACAAAACACAATATACAACTAAGCATTCAGACATAATCAATCCACAAGAAACAAACAAAATACATACAAAAATATGGCAATCGTGAAGCTAATTGTTACAATTAAAATACAACAGAAAAAGAACAGTGTTAATAGGCTAATTTAAAATAATGCTATGGACCATACTTTGTGCTGTAACATTTTATACTGACAAAACTCAATACGCCATATTTCCCTCCGTAGTTCTTCCATTTCACACGATGAAGGTAATTGACACAAGAGTCGAGTATTGGACCAGATGTAACAACTGTGGCCTTAAACTTAAGATTGGCATCATAACTAGAACTGTGCTGGACACAAAACTGCTTTCTGCTCCATTATAAAATAATTGTGTTAGACTTCCTACGTACTCTTCTTGCAGTTCACTGACAGGGTTTGGTGAACTAGTTATTAACTCGCTTCATTATCTACTTTGAATTACAGCTTGCGTTCTCCAAAATTAGTGAGTACATGTATTTGCGTATTCTTTGGTACTTCAGTATGTCATTGTCACTATGCTACATATCAAAAATATATCACCACAGCATTATGGTAAATTAGCCTACTACAAGTTGAAACAAACAAACAAAACTAATTTTACACCTTTGAATAAAATAAAAATATGAGAAATGTGATATACCAAACAAAAACAGCAAACACAAACAAACACACAAAAAAAACGTTCGTAATAGAAATGAATAAAATAACATTAACAAAATACATGCTCGAACAATTTAAGAATTAACATGACCACAAATATGATTAATTGAGTTCAAATGATGGAAGCGAAACTAACCGTCAGGTACTTTTTCAACAAAACAAACAAATTAAAAAACAAAACAAATCAAAAAAAATGTTCAAAATAAAATTGAATAGGATAACTTTTTTAACAAAATACATGATTGAACAATTTAAGAATTAACATGACCACAAATATGATTAATTGAGTTCAAATGATGGAAGCGAAACTAACCGTCAGGTACTTTTTCAACAAAACAAACAAATTAAAAAACAAAACAAATCAAAAAAATTGTTCAAAATAAAATTGAATAGGATAACTTTTTTAACAAAATACATGATTGAACAATTTAAGAATTAACATGACCACAAGTATGAGTAATTGAGTTCAAATGATAGAAGTGAAACTAACCTTCAGGTACCTATAATACTAATTCAACATCTGCATTTAGAGATTTAACAAGTGACCATGACACTTATATTTCCTCAAGATCTTTGAAAAGCATACTTCTTTCATTATGTATCTTTGAGTTCACCAAGAGCTCATCAACTTAAAGAATAGCTTTGCTACATCACTACCTACGTAGTTTAACATACTATATATTTAGTTAGTCATGACTAAACTTCAAAACAATGCTGCTTTGAAACCATTTCAATCACCTCACTTATAATTAATGTTGCCACTATGAAATCTACAAACTAACAAAAAACAAGAAGTGTTTCAGCACAATGAAGCTTTTGCAGCTATTTGTAAAAAGGCAGTGCATAGTCAGAAATGCATGTGTGGTTGAAGCAAAGAGTGGAAAAGAAAGTCAATTTTCTGGTAGATTATTTCTTAACTTTAGTCAGGTCTCAGAGGGTAGTAGTTGAAGTGTCCAATAGTGGCCACTTCATAATCTACACGAACAGCTGCACCTCTGTTTTAGCAAGTTCATTGCCACTTCTTTATGAAAATTTTATGTAAAATGAATTTAGGTGCATAAGCCTAGAAACCATAATTAAAGTAACAAGTTCATGAATTCGCTACTTACTTTTTTAATGTTGCTGGCTTTACATTCTAGTACGTGCAATGTATCCACCGAGGACCAGGGGGCTTTCCAGGTACATTAAAATATCTTACTACAGAATAGGTTATGTTGCGGCTTCTTCGTTCTAGTTTCTTGAAGTCACTGAAGAGCAATGTGACTCTGTGGTTCTCCAGGTAAATTAAAACATTAAACTACAGAGTTGCTGCTAAATGCTAATGTACTTGTAGATATTACAGGATGCACTCGAGAAGGTAAATTTAAACTATTTGAAAGTACATTGCACTGACACAAAATGTAAGAGCTACTACTACCTCAAGAAATATGATTGTACTTTTTTGTTTATTGTTTTCGTTTTATCCAGAACTTGCCAATTAATATAGATGAACTGTTCGATTAAAAATTTGAATTAATAAAACAAATTTGCATCTTGTAGGTTGATGGGGGACGAGGTAGGAAGAGGGACAAATGTTCTGGTTAGAGATTATCATTATTGCTGGCTTTAAGTCCTAATTGGTGTCTTTATATTATAACCCTTCTTGTTGCATAGCCAACTACTCAAAGCCGAGTAGTTCAACACGTCCAATAATGTCATTGACTATCCATATATGCACCCACACACTTTTTGTGACACAGAAAGATGGTCCTTATTTTTTCACACCCAAGTCAACTGCAACACACATATCGAGAAGAGACAGCAGGTTCCAGTGAAGAAGAAGAGAAAGTGGCTCCTCCTGCTCTGAGTTCTGGATGTCCTCGCAGTCGGAGAAGGCGGGCACCGAAGAAGAAGAGTCGGGTGGATGAGTGGAAGAAAGAGGACAACACACCCATTGATATTCCATATCAATGCGTGATTGGTCCTCGGCGAGGTGTGGTAAGTCCTATGTGTACAATTCTTGATTTATTTTATGTTTAATTTACGACTCAAGTGTGGGGATTACTGGTGTCCGAGACGAATGCTTATGGTGTTAGAATAATACCGGGTAATTGGAGAGATACCGATGACAGAGAGTTGAAGGCATACCTGGGCATTCTTATTATATATATCAATAGATCAGTATAGATCAACTCCCGCGTTTGGCGATATATTGGTCGACGACTCATGACGATCTTGCTCTAGTTTTACCTCGAAAAGTAATGCCCAGGGATTGTTTTTCCCCCAGTTTTTGGTGTTTACATATAAATGCCATCGACCCGTCACTGGTTACGTGTGTACCCAATTACGATAGACTGTACAAGCTGCTTGACCTAGTCCTTCCTAAATTTGAGTCTGTGTACACTTTGCATAAGGAGTTGAGCTTGGACGAGGCTATGATTAAGTTCAAAGGTCGTCTTGGGTTCAAGCAGTACATGAAAGACAAGCCAACAAATGGGGTATAAAGGTTTTTGTGCTGAGCGATGCTACGAATGGCTATATCTATCAACTTGAGATTTACACCGGCAAAAACGAAATATTTGATGATGCTACTGGCTTGTGTAGTCATGTAGTGCTTGACCTCATTAAGGGCTTTGATAATAGTAGTAACACACTCTACACAGATCGGTTTTAATCCAGTCCTAGGTTATTTTTTACTTTAGGCAAGATAGGAAATGGTTGTTGCGGTACCGTTCAGAATAATCGGAAGGAATTTCTTAGGGTTTTGAAAACAGGTAAGTCTATGAAGAACATAGGTAAGTACGATTAGTGATCAAATCAAACTCTCGCAGCTATGGTTTGGTTTGACAAGCGGCCTTTGTATATGCTTTCGACCATCCACAAGCCTACTTCTAGCTTACCTACCACCGTATTGTGTACCCAGGGTGATGGATCTCGCGTAGATGTAGACTGTCCCCCCCTGCCTAGAAAGTGGTGGAAGCGTGTTTTTACTTATTGTCGAATGCTCTATTTTGAATGCTTATGTGCTTTTTTTCTTTTCAAAATCCTAGTTCGCAACAACTGAAGTTTAGGTTTCTTGAGCAGCGAATAGCCTTAGCTAAAGCATTGATAGGTTCTTTTTCAGGAGGTAGGAAGCATGGTCCCCCTCAGGTAGATAGTGAGCGTCTAAAAAAGAGTTTAGGTCATTACCCTGACAGGGGGGAGCGTAAGGGTGGGTGTGTCGTGCATAAAAGCCGCCATGATAAATTTTGTGACACATTGTGTGTGTTCCAATATTTAATAATGTAGTATAGCTGCTGCGCAAATCCTATGTGCATTTATGGTACAAAAATGAAATTTTGGACATATGTACTAATTTTAGACGTGAAACCATCTTTAATTTGACCTTTGGCAAATTTTAATTAGTAATTTATGTACCAAATTAATTTCAAAACCATTAATGTGGGATATCAAATTAAAACTCAAGAGTATTTGCAATACTCAATGAAGTCTTTATCTTCTTATATTTGAAGCTAATTAAGGTTTATACATACTTATCAGTTGTTGTACCTAATTATGTAATAGTTATTAATTATTATGTAATTGAAGTGCTTTTTAAAGGTCAGAACAAGTCGTTTTCACTTCACTGCCACATCTTCAGCCATCTCATCCAACTCACGATTAGTGTTGCACTGATATGAGAACTATAGCAGGAATGACACCAGCAAAGTAAATTTATAGCAGTATGCTGAACTTTAATATTATAATCAAATTATAAAATACTCTATCCAGTCCCAATCAAAAACAACAAAAAATTCTCAAAGTATAGTTCTTGCTACTCACTACATATTGTACCACTTGTACCACTTGTTGGGGCAATGACAATTTTTTTTTTCAATTCATGAGTTCTCTTTACACCCTATCAAGTCGTTTGTTGAAAATCAAGGACACCCGGAGGCAACACTTGGTCTGATGACCAACCATAAGCATAATTTTTAGTAGCTAGTTATTTATAAGTTCGTTATTTTATTCATTAACATTAGTGTGTGTGTGCGTGCGGTGTGAATGGGATAGTCCCAATCAACTGCTGTGACATCACCAAAACATGAAATTTGCTACTCAGACCTCTATGGATTGGATCGTAAGGAGAAATCATTATCTAATCAAATCACTTCAAGGTTTTATATTTGTTCCATTCAATCCTTTTCCTAAATTAACTCACATTTACATTCAAATTGTACTTGCAGATGTTATAATGCAACCAGTAGTGTTGTATTTATATTTTTGCTAACAGTACTGCATCATAGTTGCTTAGAAATTATTACCATAAGACTAGCCACCTTCTTCGGCAATCACAAAAAGGACATTAGCTGAGGTAGTATGTATGTTTGGAAAGAATGTACTTCATAATTCCAGCTACAGAAATGATGAACTAGATGCTGAACTAGAGGAGCATTGCAGTATGCAGTATGCAGTAACACTTTTCCAGTCTGCCAAAGAAAACAGCAACAGAGTGCCAGTGCTACTTTAAAACGTATTCTAGCTTCTGGATTTCTTACTCGCTGCCAAGTAAGTATACATAATTATTTGATATAAATTATATGCTGAAATTCCATACTTTGTTTATTATTACCATTTTTACTTAGATTGATCTTACTGATATGAGGCACATGCCGGACGATCAATATCATTACATAGCTCATTATATGAACCACTGGTCTAAATTTCATATTATTTGGCCACTAACAAAAAAATCTGCTCTTGAAGTCTGGGAGATGATGGAACGACTTCAGATCCCGAGTCCCTTCATTGCCCTCTGTCGTGAAATCTACAATGGCAGCCACCAGCAAGTATTCTGTGAGGAAGGTATAACCCCTGTCATCCCTCTTCACACCGGCATCAAACAGGGCTGCCCTCTGAGCCCTCTCCTCTTTAATCTGGCTCTGGAAGCCCTTCTTCCAACCCTGAACAACATGGGTTTGGGCTACACTCTGGACAACGGTATCACCATTCGACAACTTGCATATGCTGATGATGTCTGTCTCTTTGGCTCCTCGCAAGAATATGTCTCATGCATGTTGTCGATTGTGCACGAGTCTGGAGTCTGGTCCGGCCTGAAACTGAATGTTCAGAAGTGTGGGTGTCTCTTTGTCATCAATAACAGCTCACGTGGTCGGTATGTTGAGGAATTCACTCCATCGTATGGCGATCAGGCAATACCTTCTCACAAGCGGGAGGACACATATCGGTACTTGGGCATTTCCTTTGGCCATCCCAGGCTGGGTTCCAATGACAGGCTAACTAATAGTGTACTTGTAGTGGCTGAGAAGATTTTATCCAGCAAACTAACGGAGTGGCAAAAAATAGAAGCTGTGAACATGTTCGCCATCTCGAAAACAGACCATTTTCTGCACACATCATTGGCTAACTCTTCCTGGGCAGACGGTTTGGACTCACTGTGGGCGGAGCCACATGGAGGACCAAGGAAGATATGTAGGTAGAGCCACATGAAAGATCAAGAAAGAAGAAAGGAAGAGAACTTTGTTTATGTCTTATTGTATATCGTATCTTGTTTTTGTCATATAGCTAGCGAGTGTGGGTGTGTCCAGTTTGTACACATGCGCGTGCCAGCATTGAACTACCCGGCACGCACACGGAATCATTAGTCTGTTTTTAGTTTGTTCTTTGTGTAATACGTTGCACGAGTTCTTATTAAATTTAACTAGTTCTAAATCCTGACCGAGGTCAAGGGAACCAGTGAGCTGGGGGAGCTAGCTAAGCGGGAACTTACCGAGCAGATTCTGGTGGCAGTGTTACTACCTGCCCCCGAGTGGAAAGCCAGCCGATCTAAGGACCGAACCCAAGGCCGAGCAGCCCACACTCGCAGATAAGAAAACTTGTGAAAAAACACTTGAGACTTCCGGTACACACGAACTGTGCCTTCCTTCACCTGTCTACAAGGAGGGGTGGTCTGGGACTCCTCTCCATATTACAGGCCTGGGACCATGCAACCATCTCAAGAGCGATCAAATCGTTGTCCTCCTCGGACAGGACAGTATCGAATGTTGCATGGGCACAGCTCCGAGCCACGATCCAGAAGAGAATGGGAACCCCTCCGACCTCGGCTGAGGAAGCGTTCCATTTCCTCTATACCCCACCTCGAGGCAATGGGGGTTCCAAGGGAGATGTTCGATCCTTGTGGTCGGTAGTTCGTCGCCCCCTGAGAAGACTTGTATCCCTGACTCAGGATGAAGAGTGCAGGCTGCTCCTCCGGATTGGCAACATTGAACTACTGCACTACAAGAAGAAGGCCATAATTAACACCTTGCAAGAGGCTGGTGATGTCCGAACCCTGGAAACTGTACTTTCTCATAAGGATCAGGGTCGTTCTTTCCCCCTAATATCGCAGCATCACTCCTCGAACATTGGATCTTCTCTGGAAAGTATGTTAGTTTTGCGGATTATCGATTTGCCATTCGAGCAAGGCCTAATATCCTGAAAAGAATGAAGAAAACCATAATTACATCATGTTCGCTGTGCAAAGCCCACCCAAAGACGGTGGACCATCTACTTAACTCTTGCAAGCCCCTTGTTAGCTTAATGAGGGCTCGACATAATTTAATACTTAGAAGACTAGTTAATGCAATACCCCGTGAAAACAACGACATCTTTGTGGAGCAGCAATTCTCACCAGCGAATCTCAAACCTGATATAGTAATAGTGGATCGCTCGTCGAGGGATGCAACAGTGGTAGACGTAACCTGCCCCTATGAGGGTGAATGTGACTCGTTCAAGAAAGCCAGGGCTGAGAAGGAACAAAAGTACTCCGGCCTCAAGGAGTGGATGAAAGATAACAGCTACAACTCCGTAATAGTACATGCCTTCATAGTTGGCTCTTTGGGCGCGTGGGATCCGGAAAATTCGAAGACGTTGAAGGCCCTCCACATGAGTGCGAAGTACTCCAAGTTATTTTCGATCTTGTGTTGCGTGGACGCACTGAAGGGTTCTCATGCTATCTGGGCTAGCAGAAACTCCCAGACCTCAGGTGCGACGTAGAAAACTTCCATGTCTATGAACTTATATCATCTTTTGGTTCATCATCCAACTTGTAATCATAACTGGTAACCTTTTAAATTTTATCTTATTATTTTATTTATTTATTATTATTTATATTTCACCCCGTTATGCGGGAGAGGTATAGGGTGGCGACACCTGGCACATTGTGTTTTGTACTTTTTGTCTTTTCGATGAAATTTTGCAATTACACGAATTCAATGTAAGTAAGCTATTATAATAGAAAGAAAATTACAATAAAAAAGGTCTGAATGGAAGGGATCTAATAGTGTACTTGAAGGGATCAGGAAATGTTCCATGGGCTGATTGGCTACCACGATTAAGCTATTATAATAGAAAGAAAAAAAACAACAAAAAAACAAAACAAAATGTAGCTTTTTTTATTTTTTTATTGACACCATATGGCACATCAATCATGGAAAAAGGGGATATTGGTGAACTTTTGATAGCAATTTGCATCATATATACACTTACTATACCTAAGAATTTAAACATGAGATTATGGGGGTCATTCTATATGCAGAATACCCATAAGATACTCAGTACAGTAACAATGATCAACAATTGTGCCGCTCACTTGGTGGTGATTATGTGGATTGCACTACTGAACCAATTTCTACTGAATGATTACTCCTCATTACCCAAGTTAGTATTACGTAACTGTAATATTTTATCTAGCAATAACAATTTTAATATTAGTGGTACACAATAGCTTTGCATCCGACTTTCCCGTTCCGCTGGCAGAAGCGGAAAGTTTGTCCACATCGTCTTCTAATACCGGAAAACAGATAGCGGTACAATTAAATGGTAAGTGCCATTAAAAATAAATAAATAAAATAAATAAATAAATGATATTGCAAGATACTATAAGATTTCTTGCTGGGAAATTAAAAATAGGAAATGTGAATTCAAAGAAAGAAAGCAACAAGAAGATTTGATTCAAATAACCTGACAAGCACGTTCTAATACTATAGTGACAAAAAACAAAACAAAACAAAAACAACAACAACCAACAACCTAAACTAAGGGATGGAGGAACAGGCAGGCAAAATTTAATAATTAGGTTTATTGCGTTGAACATGCTCAAGTTGGAAGTAGTATTACTACATCATCTTGATGACTAAGAAATTGTGGTGAATTTCGAAATGGAAACCAGGGCTTCATACAGATAGGGGGTGGCTTTGGAATCCCCCCCCCCCCAGAGAAAGTTCCCAATTCTTACGAGCTGATGAAGGATTTAGTCAGTGATACTGCTGCGTATACGGGTCTTAATGAGCTTCACATGTAGCTGGAAGATCTTTCAACTGATGCTGTTCCAAGGAAGGACGAGGAATGTGTTCAAAATTTTAATGTTTCTGAAAAAAAATTCCCGTATACCCCTAAAGTTTATCAGTGGACAAAGCAGCTCATATTAGCATTACCACCCCCCCACCCCAAACTTGAGGACCCGCACCCTCCCCTCTCTGTGGCCTATCTAGCCACACTCTATCCTCCAACTTTATCTCGTTTAAAGAAGTTCAAACTTTTGAGTCGAGTGGGTGGAGTAGAGATTTTGGCCTCATGAGCAGTTCTAGCAACTCTCGGCAATCCACCTCAGACGGTGGAGGACCCCCCCGGATGGGTGGTGCCCTGAAACCTAAGCAGGAATAAAAAAGTTTCCCCCCTCCCAGAAAAAAATCCAGTATGAAGCTCTGGAAACACTCTTGAGGAGCATCCATAAGTTTGTTAAGGCCTTCAATATTATACTCACTCAGAAATGTACATAGGCAAGTGCATCAGACAATGTCCCTAACTCTTAATGAACTGGCATATTACTTCAGTCTGTCGTTTCTATTAAATCATACCCTGATGTTCTGATTGTGTGTGGGCATAGCATTCCCAAAATTTACAGCTTCAGGTAGAGCCAGATTTCCCTCAACTTCTGTCATATGACACAATATTCCAGTGGGCGATTTCTATTTTAGCTATCTCTTTTCTATTCAGGTATACTATCTCCTCATCTTCACCAGTGATTAAAAAATGAAGTAGTTTAGAAATAATGAACCTGCTATTTAGTAGGATATGTCTAGGAATCGGGAGGACAGGTTGAGTAGGGGTCTGCGGTAAGAGTTTGAAGTACAATTATCGAAAGAGCTAGCAATAATGAAAGTGAAGCATGAAATCAGGTTATTACATAATAAGATAAGACAATGACAGCGAGGGATCTACTGCTCACAGAACCTTGAGGGCTGTTGGCTGTACCGTCCAGAGTGTAGTGAGGGTCATACTAACAGCTCGAGGGGTTCGACGGGTGATAGTTACCACGATTTCTTTGTCTAACTATTTTAGAACGTAGTAATTATAGCCTTAGTTACAAAATAAAATTTTCCTCCTTTGTTCTATGTAGGCACTCTACGACTAACACAGTAGGTACATTACGGAGAGGTGTCCAGTAATTGCAGCAATTCTAAGGAGCCATAGTGCATAGTATATTTTCATGTGTTGTGCACTCAACTCCAGTGAACCGGCAATAGTGATGGACTCCAGTGAACCGGCAATAGTGATGGAATTGGAGTCAGGAGAACGAATATCACTACCTTTACCTTTTCAGTGAACTTAGTCAAAATGAACATTCCAGCCCACCCATCTACACTATGCACTCAGGGCTCAAAATAGCTGCCGGACAACTTCCGGCCAAAAATGGCACTTGTCCAGCCACCCTGTATTCAGTCTTACATAAGGTCCTAATAATAACCATTAGGGTGTGAATGAGGTCAAGTAGCAGCTGACTTCAGTACCTACTGCTTGGCTTGTAAAGAGTTCAGCTTGTAAAAGAGTTTGGCTTGTAAAGAGTTTGGCTTGAAAAGAAGCTCCAGTAGCAGCAGCAGTTCCTGCCCTCCCACAGAAAAGGAGTAACGGTAGCCACCTTTGAAAAATATTATGTATTTCTTTGCATTGCTTTATTAAACAATTTTGAATGAAATTTTTTTCTGATAACTTTGTCAGGTCAAAATACATTTGAAAGGACATGTTGTCCTTGCACTTAAAATATTTAGTTGGAGCCCTGTGCACTTTTCACATCAATTTGTGAAATAAAATTTATAAAACGGCTTCGTTTTTCCTATATCTTCTTTTAGCCAGCTATCCTTCAACATCTTCAACTCAGCCGTCTCTCTTTGCCCCTCACAGACAGCACTCCAGCTTTACTCTCTAGTCTAGCTTCACTTTTAATCAAGGTTTGGTCAACCTTTACAATGATGATGAAAAATTTTAAGATGTATATAGGCCATACAAAAACAAACAAACAAACAAACAAAATACCATGAAGACAGAACAGGAATGCACTTAGCCCAAACTGGATACATTTAAGTCACATGACTGTAACTACGGCACTACCGCGCATGCATATCAAACGCGGTGTGCGAAAAGCAGGGGCAAGCTGCGTGGAGAGTTTTGCTGATATTTTCAGTTCTGCTACGTCGACTTGCGAGTTCTCTGAAGTTTTATTCTACATTAGTTATATAATTCATTGCTATTTTTACAATTGTATTGTAGTATTTTCTCTCCCTTTTTGTGGAGTCTTAGTTCTGTAGGTATGCCTAGAGGGAAGCGACTGAGGAGCGAGACGAAGGAGGTTCTTCAGCTACTTCGAGAAGATGGATTCAAGACCAAGAGAAGATATGCTATTTCTCATTCTGCTTTAAACAGAAGCTCAAAAGAGGCCACCATTAAGTAAACTTTTACAGATAGTTAAAGATTAGCTATAGTTCTACAGCTATACTGTGTCCAAAAAAAAAAAAAAAAGAGGAATAAAAAAAAGAAAAGAAAACAGTGTGCTTAGTGACAAGGCATTTTTCCTATTCTAATTACAGTAGGAGACAAAAAAAAGTTTCGAATTCCATTCCGTAGTACGGTCGTAAAACGGTATTTTTTAAACGTAGTTTTTATCGTAGCGTTCCGTACCGTTTTGACTAAACAGCCGACACCGTTTACTAAAACGGTAAATAACGGTGAAGCATTTCCATCGATTCACAGATATTTTCTAGCTAGAAACTCTTCTATAGCTATATCAGCAAGCTAAGGCCTTATATCGACCATTAAACGCTACGGGGATAGTGAAAAAAAGCTCGTACAAAATTTTAACTTGCTTCAATAAAGTTGCAGACCGAAATTCCGATGGGCACAGAGGTATAACGAGGTCCGCACTTCGTAGATCTTCTGTTAGCTACTGATGGACATCCAGTAGTAAAAAATCTAAGCCGGAGAAGGCCCTAACTTCGAGAAAACGTCGATACTGTGTGGTGGTCGAACTAACAATTCTCCGCAAGACAACTTCGAATAGGACGGCTTCAAAAATTTTAACCCGAAAAGCTCCGCCTCTGGAGCCTATAAACAAAAAATCGGAACGTTTTATTAGATAAACGATTTTTTATATTTCTTTGAGAGAGACATACGGTGAACGAGAAAGATTAAAACGGTAACGCGGTCGAACGAACGGCCGTTTTTTTTAACAAACGGCGTACCGTTTTTTAAATTTATGCGACGGCCGTTCTACGGAACGGAATTCGAAACTTTTTTTTTGTCTTCTACTGTATGTAATTTTTTTTTTCTTCCAGACATACCCGTACGCACCGTGTGTTGCATAGTACAGTAGAACCTCAGAGTTACGAACCCCAGAGTTACGAACTGACCGGTCAACCGAACGGCTCAATCGAAAAATTAATATGGTATTAATCGTTACGGAACCCAGTTAACGCACGCGCTTTTTACTTCAATTGCAGCTGCTAGTCTACTACGCAATGGCTTCCAGTTCGGCCAGTACTAGCAGCAAGGTGGCGACAAAGC